>Ga0129324_10000354_pt1 | contig 34010 bp, 34 predicted proteins | sample CPBDNA_7_FD_96879 | JGI IMG/M metagenome (GOLD analysis project Ga0129324, IMG submission 96879) | Freshwater to marine salinity gradient microbial communities from Chesapeake Bay, USA - CPBay_Spr_15_0.2_DNA | ecosystem: Environmental > Aquatic > Marine > Coastal | place: USA: Chesapeake Bay...
GACAATACCCGTATCGAAAGCGTGATCACGGTCGAAGGCAAAGTCATCGCGCGCACCCCGGAAACCATCAACCCGAACATGGATACCGGCGAGATTGAAGTGCAGATGTCGACGCTGACCGTGCAATCGACCGCCGACGTGCTGCCGTTCCAGGTCGGCTCCAAAGAAGATGTGTCTGAAGAACTGCGCCTGACGTATCGCTATCTCGACCTGCGGCGCGAGCGGCTGCACAACAACATCAAACTGCGCTCCAACATCATCAACGAAATCCGTGCACAGATGGTGGCGCGGGACTTCTTGGAAATTCAAACGCCGATTCTGACCGCGAGCTCGCCGGAAGGTGCGCGTGATTTCTTGGTGCCGAGCCGCCGCTTCCCGGGCAAATTTTATGCCCTGCCGCAAGCGCCGCAGCAATTCAAGCAGCTGTTGATGGTCGCGGGCTTTGAGCGTTACTTCCAGATCGCACCGAGCTTCCGCGACGAAGACGCGCGGGCCGACCGCTCGCCGGGCGAGTTCTATCAGTTCGATATGGAAATGTCGTTCTGTACCCAGGACGACGTGTTCGAGGCCGTCGAAAGCACGCTGCACGCCGTGTTTACAAAGTTTTCCAAAGGCAAGACCGTGGCCCCGATGCCGTGCCCGCGCATTCCGTTTTTGGAAGCGATGGAGAAATACGGTTCGGACAAACCGGACCTGCGCAACCCGCTGGTCCTGCACAACGTCAGTGACATCTTTGCCGGCTCAGGCTTCAAGTTGTTTGCCGGTATGATTGCCGACAAAGGTGCTGTGGTCCGCGCTGTCAAAGCCCCGGGCGCGTCGACGAAGCCGCGCAAATACTATGACGATCTGAACGATTGGGCGCGCGCCGAGGGCTATGGCGGCCTCGGCTACATCATTCGCAACGAAGACGGCGAATTCCGTGGACCAATTGCCAAAAATCTTGAGCCGGGCGAATGCGAAGCGCTGTTCACCCAATGTGAAGCCGTACCAGGCGATGCGCTGTTCTTTGTCGCCGGTCAGCCGGATGTGATTTCCAAGTACGTCGGCATCGTCCGCAACAAAATTTGTGACTCACTTGAGCTGCGCGAGACCGACACCTTCCGGTTCTGCTGGGTGGTCGATTTCCCGATGTTCGAGTTCGACGAGAAAACGCAAAAGATCGAGTTTTCGCACAACCCGTTCTCGATGCCGCAAGGTGGCCTCGAAGCGCTGGAAACCATGGACCCGCTGGAGATCAAAGCGTTCCAATACGACATCGTCTGCAACGGCGTCGAGTTGTCCAGCGGCGCGATCCGGAACCACAAACCGGAAATCATGTACAAAGCATTCGAGATCGCCGGCTATCCGCCATCGGTTGTGGACGAGCGTTTCTCTGGCATGATCTCGGCGTTCAAATTCGGCGCACCGCCGCACGGTGGCTGTGCGCCGGGCATCGACCGCATCGTCATGTTGTTGGCCGAAGCGGACAACATCCGCGAAGTGATCCCGTTCCCGATGAACCAGCAGGCGCAAGACCTGATGATGCAGGCCCCTGCCGCCGTGACGCCGCTGCAGCTCAAAGAACTCGGCATCACCGTGACGCCGCCAAAGAAAAAGCCGTCTAGCAGCGCTTAAGGCGCGGTCAAGGTCGCGGTCCAAGCGGCGCGGAGTTCATCCTCCGTCGCGCCGTCGTCATAGGCCGGGGTTTCAAGCGGCAACGCTTTGGTCACGCGGATCACGACGATCCGTTGAATCCGATCTGACAGGCTGCCCCAACGATCAAAATGCGGGCGCAGCGCATCGAATTCGCCGGATCCTTTTTCCGCAATCGCTGCGGTGCCGCGCGCTCGAAAGCCGCGCCACGTGATCGGATCAACGAAATTCACCTCGAGCCTCGGGTCCGCGCGGAGATTGCCGAGTGTGCCCGGCGAGCGGATGTCGCCGAAAGCAATGGTGGCGTTATCAATCACGACGAAGGTGCCCTTCGGCGATACCGACGGTCCGTGGTCTTTGTTGAACGTCGCAACAAAGCCGAGCCGCTGCTTTTCCAATATCGCAATCATCTGTTCGCTGAGCATCGGGCTTCCTTTGTTTTTGGTGCCGCAGAGGGCATACCCGCTCATAGCACCGGCGCTCGCCGACCACCAAACACCGAAATATTCCCCTAACGATTGAGCCCCTTTCGAGTCATTTTGCCCCAGCCTTGTTCTTTGCGCAGATATTCCCACCCGCTTTGGGTGCAGCCATTGCGAGACTGAACAGTCGGCGTGCGCGGGGCTTCGTTTCAACGCCATTCCGTCCAGCGCCAAGGCACCAACGCATTGCAACCATCAGGTTTAACGTCTCCCTGATCGGCGCTTAACGCTTGCGATATAAAAGCCGCACGTCATAGTAAAAGGTCACCATTTGGAGGGCTGCCGTAAATATGGAAATACAGCGAACAAACTCCATCGATAGGATTAAGTCGATCTTTCACAATTCGGTGACGGCTTGGATCGTCTTATTCGTCTCCTTGGTGTTGACCGCTGCCGCCTGGTTCATCGCAAACAGTTTCGTGACCGAGCGCGCGCACGACCGATTCATCTTTCAGGTCGATGATCTGGAAAGCGCCATCAAACAGCGGATGATCGAATATGAATCAGTGCTGCGGGGCGGCATTGGTTTGTTTCACTCGTCCAATCAAGTCGATCGTACAGAGTGGGCGGCTTACGTCGAAAGCCTGCATATCGATGAATACTTTCCGGGCATTGGCGGCTTTGGTTTCAGCAAATGGATCCAACCTGCAGACAAAGCCGCGTTTGAAGAGGGTATCCGCAACGAGGGTTTTCCTGACTTTAAAATCACACCCGAGGGGCCGCGAGCCGCGTATTCATCAATCCAATTTTTAGAGCCATTCGACTGGCGGAATCAGCGCGCATTCGGCTACGACATGTATTCAAACGCGGTGCGCCGAGAAGCCATGGACAAAGCTCGGGATACTGGAAAGGCCGTCATTTCAGGCAAGGTGACACTTGTTCAAGAGACCAACGAAAACGTTCAGGCCGGGTTCTTGATGTATCTGCCGTTATACGAAAAAGACGCGCAACTCGCGTCCCAGGCGCAACGGCGAGATAAGCTGTTGGGTTGGGTATACAGCCCATTTCGTATGAACGACTTGATGCAGGGAATTCTTGGCGCGGGAGGGTCTAGGCTAAGTTTTGAAATTTTTGACGGCGAAAGAACACAGGCCGACAATTTACTCTATGACTCTGACCCGCACGTACACAATGACGGCATTGTAACAGCCGAAACGAAGGTGGGTGCAGAGAACGTGTTTTCCGAACTTCGGGCGATCAATCTATCGGGGCGGACTTGGAGTGTTTTCGTCTATACCCAACCTGACTATCTGAGCACGTCGGAGGACATTCAGCCAACGCTCGTCGGCATTGGCGGGATCATCATCGATATACTATTGTTCATTGTCATCTTATCGATCTCCAAACAAAAAGCGTGGGCCGAGGCCCGTGCCGCCAAGATGACGACCGAGTTGCGGGACCAACTTCATAAAACCCAAGACGCGCAGCGCCGGATCGAAGAACAAGCGGATAAATTGGCGGGTTTAGCAAAAACAGAGTCGGAACTACGGGTCAAAGCGGAGTCCGCTGAAAAAGCCAAATCAGCCTTTTTGGCCTCTATGAGCCACGAAATACGTACGCCGATGACCGGCGTACTGGGCTTTGCCGATATGCTGCTCGAAGACGGCCTAAAGCCGGAAAGCGCCGATAAGGTGCAAAAAATAAAAGAGGTCTCGCAATCGCTGCTGACCATCATCAATGACATCTTAGATATTTCGAAACTCGAAGCCGGCAAAATGGAGTTGGAGTCCATCAACGTCAAACCCCTGCGCATTGCCGAAGACGTCATCAGCATGTTTCGTCAAACGCTCAGCGAAGATAAACGTAACCGGATCTCTATCTCAATCGATACCGATGATGATTTTCCCGACGTGGTGCGCACCGACCCGACGCGACTTCGCCAAGTGCTCATTAACATGATGGGCAATGCAATTAAATTTACCGACGACGGCTCCGTCCACCTGTACGCCGCGCACGATGAGTCAGACAAGACGATGACTTTCCGAATCACGGACACCGGCATCGGCATTGATCCGGACGCAATAGATGCGCTATTTACCGATTTCTCGCAAGCCGACTCGTCGATTAGCCGCAAGTATCAAGGCACCGGGCTCTGGCTGTCGATCTGCAAACGTTTAATTGAGTTGATGGGGGGCGAAATCGGCGTTGAAAGCGTGCCGTCAAAAGGCAGCACATTTTGGTTTCGCATCCCCTACCAAAACGCCATCGGCTTTGCGGTTAATGAGCAGCGCTTTGATGGACAGACCGCCCATTTCGGCAGTTCCAGAGCGCTCGCAATCCTTGTTGCCGAAGACAACGAGATCAATCAAACCATCATTAAGACGATTGTTTCCGGCATGGGCCACAATGTGACATTCGCCAACAACGGCCAAGAAGCGGTCGACTGCGTGAAGCTTGAGGACTTCGACCTCATTTTGATGGATGTCAGAATGCCCATCCTATCCGGCCCTGAGGCAACCGTCGAAATTCGTAAACTTCCAGGCCTTAAAGGCACAATCCCCATCATTGCGCTGACTGCGGATGTGATGGCAGGCAATCGGCAATCCTACCTTGACGCCGGGATGAACGGTTGCGTCGGCAAGCCGATTGATCGCACAGAATTGGCCACGGCCATCAACGAAGCCATCGGCGAAACCGTCAACATGCTTGACGAACGGGAAATAACGTCAAAAACATCCGCGCCAACGACCGCTTATGACTTGAACGCCGTGACCGAGCGTTTGATGTTGCCCAAAGCCGTGCTGTCCTCGCTGCTGACAAAATTTTGCGCGGATTACGGTGATGCCGACACGAAACTACGCAAACTCAGTGAAGGGGACGATCCCAAAGCTACCGCTGATTTCGCACACGATATCAAAGGCGTCTCGGCAACCCTCGGCGCAACCGAGGTGAGCGAGCTTGCAGCCACCATCGAAAAAGCGTTTCGCAAAGGCAAAGTCGAAAATATCGCGCCAACGCTTGGGAGGTTTTCAACGGCGCTGGCGAAAACGATTGAGAGCATCCAGCGGCAAATATAACGGGCACGGAAAACGATTGACCTATCAGCCCGCGCCTTTTCTGATGTCCTCACAACACTGCACATAGCGAAGGCCCGCTGCATGCTTTTGACCGTCGTCAAATACGCCACCCTCGTTGCACTGCACATCGGTGCGGGCTTTGCCGTGACCGGCAATCCGGTGTCACTGCTGATCGGCGTTTTCTTACTGTTCTACTGGAAGGATCGCTTGGAAAAAGCACAAACCGCAATCCGCCAACGCCGTGAAAAGCTGCAACAGCAGGGCACTGAATAACGGCAAGCTGCGCGCTGTAACCAATCGGTAACAAACAATTTCAATAGATGTCACGGACGCATGCCTGCAGCGAGGTTAATCTCACGAACCTGAATTTTTCAGCAACCGCGCAGATTGCGCTGATTGTCGTGAGACCATGCCTGAACAACACAAAAAAGACGTCCCCCTAGACGAAACCGCACAACGGCGCCAACGCTGGCTCGGCGTATTTGCGAAAACACCACTCGCCGCGCTTGAACAGCATTGTGCAGAGCTGGTCGCCGAACACCAATTCCACATGCTCCGTACGCCTGAGCGCGGGCTGGTAATGGTCCGCGCCCGTGCCGGCGGCACCGGCACCCAGTTCAACGCAGGCGAGATGACCGTGACCCGGTGCAGTGTCCGCAGCCCGTCGGGCACCACCGGGCATGGCTATGTGGCTGGTCGGAATCAAAAGCATGCCGAACTGGCGGCAAAACTTGACGCGGTGCTGCAAGAACTCACCCCGAGCCAAGCAGACGCGTTGATCGACACTCTTGACGATGCGCTCAGCGAGGCGGCGACCCGTCGCCAACAAAAGTCTGCAACGACCCGCGTTGATTTTTACACCATGGTGCGAGGGGATGACGCATGACGCAATCAACAGCCGACGTCTGGCTTTTGGAAGGGTTTAACGACCCCGTACACGGGGCGCAGGAAACCTTTCGCGCCGTGCTGCATGCAATGTCGGCACCGGGCCAAGTCGTTGCGTTACCCAGCCCGAATGAGCGACCAGATGGGATTTCCGACGCCGCCACAGCCTTCTTGTTGACGCTGGCAGATTACACGACACCCATTTGGCTGGACCCGGCGCTGGCGCGCAAAGATGTACAGGCATACCTTGGCTTTCATACCGGCGCGCCAATCACCGACGCGCGTGCCGACGCCATCTTTGCACTCCTGCAGGGCACCGAAGATCACCTGAGCCTAAATGAATTCTCCATCGGCACGGCGGAATACCCTGACCGCGCCGCGACCCTCGTCATCGAGGTTGAAACACTCACGGCACCAGCCACTGTGCGCCTCACCGGCCCTGGGATTGAGACGGAATCGATGGTCGGCATCGGACCCTGTGCACCCGGCCTATGGGAAGCACTGATCAAAAACAATGCGCTGTTCCCACTTGGTATTGATGTGGTCTTCAGCGCGCCGTCCGGCGTGTTGGCGGTGCCGCGCAGCACACAAATAGAGGTCTTATAATGTACGTTGCAGTAAAGGGCGGCGAGAAAGCCATTGATAACGCGCATCGCCTACTGGCTGAAGAGCGCCGGGGTGACAAAGAAGTGCCTGAGCTCGGCACCGATCAAATCAAAGAACAACTGGGGCGCGCCGTTGACCGTGTCATGACCGAAGGCTCCCTGTACGATCCCAAGCTTGCGGCGCTGGCGATCAAGCAGGCTGCCGGTGATTTGATTGAAGCGATCTTCCTGATCCGAGCCTTTCGCACCACCCTGCCCCGGTTCGGCTACAGCGCACCGTTGAACGTCGAAAACATGCGCGCGCGGCGGCGTATCTCGGCAACCTTTAAAGATGTTCCCGGCGGCCAGGTCTTGGGGCCCACCTTCGATTACACACATCGGCTTTTAGACTTCGCGCTCGAAGCCGAAGCGGACGAACGCGGCGATGCGCCGTTCCCGACGCAGACATCGGCGGAGGTTATTGATTTGCCGGGCAACATGCCGCGTGTGCTCGCACAGTTGAGCCGTGAAGGCTTGATCGAAGCCGCCACGCCCGGCACCGACGAGGACACCGCTGAGGTCGGCGATATCACCCGCGCGCCCCGCACCTTCCCCGCGGATCGCGACATACGCCTGCAAACCTTGACGCGCGGCGATGAGGGTTTCTTGCTGGCGCTCGGCTATTCCACGCAACGGGGGTACGGGCGCACACACCCGTTTGCCGGTGAAATTCGTGTCGGCGAAGTGACCGTCGAATTCGTCCCCGAAGAGCTCGGCTTTCCGATTGAGATCGGCGAAATCACCATCACCGAATGTGAGATGATCAACCAATTTTCCGGCTCGGCCACCGAAAAGCCGAAGTTTACGCGGGGCTACGGCCTGGGCTTCGGTCACGTGGAACGCAAAGCCATGTCGATGGCCCTTGTGGATCGGTCGCTGCGCGCTGACGAGCTGGGCGAAGCCCGCACCGCACCGGCACAAGACGAGGAATTCGTGCTGTCGCACAGCGACAACGTAGAGGCCACCGGCTTCGTCGAGCACTTAAAGCTGCCCCACTATGTCGATTTCCAATCCGAATTGGAACTCGTGCGCAAAATGCGCGCTGCCGTCGATGCTGCGCAAGATAATCAAACCGACAACATTGAGGCCGCAGAATGACCGACGCCTATAATTTCGCGTACTTGGATGAACAGACCAAGCGGATGATCCGGCGCGCCATCTTAAAGGCCGTCGCCATCCCCGGCTATCAAGTGCCGTTCGCCGCCCGCGAAATGCCCATGCCTTATGGTTGGGGTACCGGCGGCGTTCAGGTGACAGCGGCTGTGTTGGGTCGGGACGATGTCTTGAAAGTCATCGATCAAGGTTCGGACGATACCACCAACGCGGTCAGCATTCGGAGCTTCTTTGTGAAGACAACCGGCGTCGCGACCACCGACAAAACCGTTGATGCAACGGTCATTCAGACCCGCCACCGAATACCTGAAACGCCGCTGACCGCCGGACAGATATTGGTGTATCAAGTGCCGATCCCAGAACCGCTGCGCTTTTTAGAGCCGCGCGAAACCGAAACGCGCCGCATGCACGCGCTCGAAGACTACGGGCTGATGCATGTGAAGCTGTACGAGGATATTTCCAAGCACGGTCACATCGCGACCACCTATGCCTATCCCGTCAAAGTCAACGGGCGCTATGTCACCGACCCGTCGCCGACACCCAAATTTGATAATCCGAAAATGAACAACAGTCCGGCTCTGCAACTGTTCGGCGCCGGGCGGGAAAAACGTATTTATGCGATCCCGCCGTTTACCGAGGTCGTCAGCCTGGATTTCGAAGACCACCCTTTCGCCGTGCAGACATGGGACAACGACTGCGCGCTGTGCGGGGCCACAGACACGTTTTTGGACGAAATCATCACCGACGACCGGGGCAGCCGTATGTACGTGTGTTCAGACTCTGACTACTGCCAGGACCGCCAAGCGGAAGGCCACCAAGGCGATCAATCATCTTCCGGATCTGGAGCAGCGGCATGAACGTTTCGTCCTCAGATACGCCGCTTTTAAAAGCCGTCGGCGTCAGTAAATCATTCGGCGGCGTACTCGGTTGCCGCAACGTCGATCTCGATCTGTTCCCGGGCGAGGTGCTCGGCATCGTCGGCGAGTCGGGATCCGGCAAAAGCACCCTCCTCCGCTGTCTGTCCGGTGAGCATGAGGTGGAAGGTGGCCACGTCCACTACGCACTGCGCACCGGTGAGACCGCCGATGTGCACGGCATGGGGCCTGCGCAGCGGCGTATGCTGATGCGCACGGACTGGGCGTTCGTCCACCAGAACCCCCGCGACGGCTTGCGTATGGGCGTCAGCGCCGGCGGCAACGTGGGCGAGCGCTTGATGGCGATCGGTGATCGGCACTACGGCAATATTCGCAATACCGCCATCGACTGGTTGGAAAAAGTCGAAATGTCCGCATCCCGGATCGACCATATGCCGGAAACCTTTTCAGGCGGCATGCAGCAGCGCCTGCAGATCGCCCGCAATCTGGTCACCCGGCCGCGCTTGGCGTTTATGGACGAACCCACGGGCGGCCTCGACGTATCGGTACAGGCGCGTCTTTTGGATCTTTTGCGGGGACTCGTCGCAGACCTGGGCCTGGCCTGCATCATCGTCACCCACGACCTCGCCGTGGCCCGGCATTTGTCGCATCGCTTGATGGTGATGCGCGCCGGTGAAGTCGTCGAGGCCGGCCTGACCGATCAAATTCTGGACGATCCGCAACACCCTTACAGCCAGCTTCTCGTGTCGTCGATTCTGCGTGCCTAAGACAAACCCTGAAAGTGAACATATGACCGTTTTAAAGATCAACGATGTCGCAAAAGACTTTACCCTGCATGCCCAAGACGGCACGCGGCTGGCTGTATTCGATCAGCTGTCTTTTGACCTCGACGCATCCGAATGTATGGCGCTGAGCGGCCCGTCTGGGATCGGCAAAAGTACCCTGATGCGGATGATCTACGGCAACTTTCATTGTGCGCAGGGCGAAATATTGATCCGTCATCAAGATGATTGGGTCGACATCGTACGCGCGCATCCGCACCGCATTTTGGATATCCGGCGCCACACCTTGGGCTATGTCAGCCAATTTTTGCGGGTCCTGCCACGTGTGCCGACCATGGAGATCGTCACCGAACCTGCCCGCGCGCAAGGGGTTGGGGACGCCGAGGCTACGCAACGCGCGAAAGACCTGCTGACCCGGCTTCGTGTGCCGGAGCGCCTTTGGTCATTGTCACCGATGACGTTTTCCGGTGGCGAGCAGCAACGAATCAATCTGGCACGATGTTTTGCGGCACGCTACGCGGTGATGCTGTTGGACGAGCCAACCGCATCGCTCGATGCCGAAAACCGCGCCACCGTGATTGAGATCATCGCCGAGGCCCGTGCACGCGGGTCAGCGATGATCGGTATTTTCCACGATCAAGCCGCCCGAGACGCGCTGTGCACGCGCGAAATCGATATGTCGATCTACGCCGAGAGGGCAGCATGACTGAAACCGTTTTCACCAACGCACGCGTCGTCCTTGCCGATCGCGTCATCAATGGCAGCGTCTTGATCCGAGACGGTATCATTATCGATGTCTCGGAATGCGATATCGCCGCGTCGTCTGCCCTAAATTTCAACGGCGATCTTCTGATCCCCGGCATGGTCGAGCTTCACACGGATGCCCTTGAAGGGCACATGACGCCGCGCCCGGGTGCGGACTGGCCGGCGGTTGCCGCCGTGGTTGCGCACGACAACCAATTGGCCGGTGCCGGCATTACCACCGTGTTGGACGCCATCGCGCTGGGTGCGGTGATGACAACCTCGGTACGCGTGAAACGCCTCAGCGAGATGGTCGAAAGCCTGTCCACAGCGCGCGAAGCCGGCATATTGCGTGCAGATCACTTATTGCACCTGCGCTGTGAAGTCACCTATGAACACCTACCCGAAGTCTTTGAAGTGCTGTCTCAGCATACAATGGTGCGTTTGGCGTCGTTGATGGATCACACACCCGGCCAGCGGCAATTCGTGAACCCGGATAAATATCGGCAGTACTATCAGGGTAAATTCAAACTCAGCGATGCGGATATGGAAACCTTTATCGACGAGCGCCGCCGCGACCAGGTGCTGTACGGCGAAAAGCATCGTCGGATCATCGTCGACATGTGCAAAAACCGGGGCATCAGCCTCGCCAGCCACGACGATGCGACCGAAGCACACGTCGATGAAGCGCTTGCCGACGGTGTCATCATTGCCGAGTTCCCGACCACCTTCGAAGCCGCCAAGGCATCTCACGAAAACGGCATCAAAGTCATGATGGGCGCACCCAATGTGGTCCGCGGCGGCTCCCATTCGGGGAACATTTCGGCCCGGGATTTGGCCGACGCAGGCGTGCTGGACATTATCTCCAGCGACTACGTGCCGAGTAGCCTTTTGCATGCGGCAATGATCTTAGAAGACGTCATTGAAGACATCGACTTGCCGACAGCCATTCGCGCCGTCACCAAGAACCCAGCCGAAGGGGCCGGGCTGATGGACCGGGGCGAAATCACGCCTGGCCGGCGCGCCGACCTTGTGCGCGTGCACAGATCGCCGCATCATCCCGTTGTACGCGGTGTTTGGCGCGAGGGCGAACGGGTCGCCTAAGCAAAGATAAGGGCCTCGATATGACACCCACGCTCGACGATCTCCGCAGCTTGCTTGAAGATGCAGGCGCGGCACAATACGGCAACGAATGTGTCTCGCAGTTGGCGCACGCGTGCCAGTGCGCGCTGCTGGCCGAACAGAACGATGCGGATGGCGCGCTGATCAGCGCTGCATTGCTGCACGATGTCGGCCACTTGGTCGACAAGCGTTTTGCGCAAGGTCAGGCCCGAGACATCGACCGTCAGCATGAGATCATCGGTGCGGCCTATCTTGGCAAGATGTTCCCAACCAGCGTCACTGAGCCGATCCGCCTACATGTCGATGCCAAGCGCTACCTGTGCTTTGCCGACAAAGATTATTTCGACACCTTGTCACCGGCGTCGGTTCGGAGTTTGGAACTGCAGGGCGGCATATTTGCGTCGGCCGAGGCAGAGTCCTTCATCGCGGCGCCCTTTGCGGTCGATGCGGTCAACCTTAGAAAGTGGGATGATCTGGCCAAAGTGCCGGATCTCGCCACACCGTCGTTGGACCACTTCATGGGCTACGTCGAGGATGCCTACCAACGCCATGCCGCTTGATTCCGGCAGGCTTTTCTTGGTCGTCGGCCCGTCCGGCGTCGGCAAAGATTCCGTCTTGGATATGGCGCGTGCACATTTTCGTGACAACCCTGACGTGTTGTTTCCAAAACGCATCATCACACGCGCGGCAGACGCTGGCGGCGAAGCGCATATCGCCATGGATGAGGCGACATTCCAGGCCCGCGCTATGGCCGGTGACTTTGTGCTGAGTTGGCAAGCGCACGGCTATCACTACGGTATTTCAAAGGACATTTGCGCCGCCATTGGGTCCGGGCGGCAAGTGGTGGTCAACGTATCGCGCACGGTCATCAGCACAGCGCAAAGCCGCTTTTCCCACGTCACGGTGATTGCGATCACCGCGAAGCCCGAGATCATTGCCGCCCGCTTGCAACAGCGCGGCCGTGAAACAGCGGCCGAGATCGCCAAAAGGATTGAGCGGGCAAAGCTGTCTTTGCCCGGCGACGCGGACGTTCGAAGCATCGATAATTCCGGCAGCCTCGAAGACGCCCTCGTCGCGTTTCGCGCGATTATCTCGACACCCGCATAAGATCAGATCACGTCACCTGCTTACGTAGCTTTTGTGACAACAGATCGAGCAGGCTGACGGTACCGATGATCATAATCATCACAGCCGCTGTTTCAGCGTAGTAGAAGCCGCGGATCGCTTCCCACAACACCATGCCGATCCCGCCGGCGCCGACAATGCCCAGCACCGTCGCCGAGCGGATATTGGATTCAAACCGGTATAGCGAATATGAGATCCACAGCGGCAACACCTGCGGGATCACGCCATAGATCACTTCGTGCAACGCGTTCGCGCCGGTGGCGCGGATGCCTTCCACCGGGCGCGGGTCAATCGATTCGACCGCTTCGGAAAACAGTTTCGCCAAGATGCCCGTGGTGTGAATCCACAAAGCCAGCACCCCGGCAAAAGGCCCGAGACCAACCGCGACCACGAACAGCATCGCAAAAACCATTTCGTTGATCGCACGGGCCGCATCCATCAGACGCCGCGTTGGCTGACAAATCCACCATGGCACAATGTTCTCTGACGACATAATCCCGAACGGGACCGAAAGCACTACCGCAAGCACCGTGCCCCAAATCGCGATCTGAATGGTGATCAGAATCTCGTTAAAATACATCCGCCATTCAAGGAAGTTCGGCGGATAGAAACCGGCGGCAAATTGGCTCATATTGGCCGCGTCGTTGACCAACGACATGGGGCGCATATCTGCGCCTTCCCACGACCACGCCAGCAGGCCGAATAAAATTCCCCAGCCGATGATATTAACGACGGAGCGTTTAACGTTGTGTGGCGGAATAGCCGATGTGTGATCTGCATCGTGGGTTTGTGCGATGGCCATCTACGGTCTCCATAAATCTTTAAAAAGAAAAGAGGCGACGGTATCAACCATCGCCCCTTCTGCCGGGTTCGCTTATTGGTTGGCGACGAGAATGTCGAGATCAGCCAGTTCTTTGTCGATCATTTGAACTTTTTGCTTCTTCTCTTCTGGTGACGCAGCTTCGCTGTTTTCGATCTTCAACTTGTCTTTAAAGAGCGCAAGCTGACGAATTGGGTAAAGCTGCGTGTTGTTGCTTTCCATGAAGAAACCCTGACCATCACTGATGTTCGAGAGCACCGTCTTGGCACGTTCGACATCACCGAAGCGACCGTAAGACAGGAAGAAGCCCTTAATCTGCGACTTCAGCTCTTTCGACATGTCCTTGCGGTACACCATCGGGTCGGACGGAATCAGCGGCGAGGTCCAGATAATCTTAATCTTCGCCGCAGCTTCCGGGGCTTTCATCTGGGAACGGCCAATCTGTTCGGAGTTATTGGCAGCCACATCAACCTGGTTGTTGGCAGTCGCCATCAGATTGGTTTCGTGGTTGGCGTTGCGCACCGTCTTGAAGCATTCTTTCGGGTTCACGCCGTTTTTTGCGAACACATAATAAGATGGCACCAAAAAGCCCGACGTCGAGTTCGGGTCGCCGATACCGAAGTTCAGCGACTTGTCGCATTTGAAGATGTCTTCGAGTTTATTGATGTTTTTATTCGCGACGTTGGTGATGATGTGCGAGTAGTAGCCTTGCGTACCATCCGCCTTCGAGGTCTGCACGAAAACTTCGCCACCGGCGCGGTCAACGGCTTCCATGCCGGATTTGTTGCCGAACCATGCGACGTGCACTTTACCGAAGCGCATCGCTTCGATGACACCGGCATAATCAGGCGCAAAGAACGGTTTCACCGGCATGCCCAGTGCTTTCGACATATCTTCGATGAACGGCACCCACTGCTCTTTCAAGTTAGACGTGGATTCCGTCGAAATAATGCCGAAGTTGATCGTCGTCGGATCGGCTTCGAGCGGCTTATAGTCGGCCTCAGCGGCCGTCGATACCACCACGGTCATCGCGAGGGCTGCAGACATAATGGTTTTACGAAACATCATCGTTCTCCGTTTACTTTTAAGGGTTGTTGGTCGTTGGGTTGAAACAGAAATTACCCAGCCGCATAGGCCAATGCGGGGCTCGCGGCTGGATGATTTGGGATCGCTTTTTCGGACGCTTTCTTGGTCGGCTGCTCGACGCTGCCGCCGGTAAGATCAAGGCTCGCCGAACCATAGAGCTCTTGTAAAAGTGCCGGTGTCAGCTGATCGCTGGGGCCGTCAAAGACGATTTCACCGGCCCGCATCGCAATCGTGCGCGGGCAATAATTGACGGCGTAATCGACCTGATGCAGCGACACTAACACGGTGACGCCGTCGTCTTCATTGACCCGTTTAAGGTTGTCCATGACCTTCACCGACGATGCCGGATCAAGCGAGGCAATCGGCTCGTCGGCTAAAATTAGTTTCGCGCCCTGCACGATGGTCCGGGCGATGGCGGCACGCTGCTGCTGACCGCCGGAAAGGTCGGCTGCACGTTTTCCGGCATGGGATGCAATCCCGACCCGTGCCAAGGCCGTCATCGCACGTTGCTTTTCATCGCGGGTAAAGATACCGAGCCACGTCCGCCAAAACGGTGCGCGACCCAAAACGCCGGTCAGCACATTCGTCAGGACCGACAAACGACCCACCAAATTAAACTGTTGAAAGACGACACCAATCTCAGTGCGCCGCTGGCGCACGCCATCGGCGATTTTGCCATCTTGCTGAATCGCCGCGTCAAATACTTTGACCGAGCCGCCGCTGCGGTCGCTGGTCACCAACCCGGCAATATGGCGGATCAACGTCGACTTGCCGGAACCCGATGCCCCGATCAACGCGACCATTTCACCGGGCTCGATCGAAAATGTGACATCCGATAGTGCCCGATTGGTTTTGCCGAAGGTCTTGCTCAAATGCTCTACACTGACAGCGCTCATCGCCACCTCCTGTTTATGAATAAGAGTTGTTGCATCCTGAATAGACGCGCTGCGTTGCAGTCAGGTGTTGGGTATGTGACTCTTAAATGAAACAAGCGGTTTGCGACGTGGCGTTCTGTGGATAAATGCCCGTTAACACCCGCCGGGTCGCTTAAGCACGCAGGGGAAATCGCTTTAAAAGTTTAAAATCACCACCGCCTTTGGGCTCGGCGAAGACCGCCACATCGGTGATCGTATGCGGCCCTAAAAGGTCTGCCATACGCGCATGCAGCGCTGAAACCAGAGCGGGCCGACCTGGCGCGGGCACGGTACCGGTCAAGGTGAAGTGCGGTCGGTATGCGTCCATCACATAGGGATAGCCCCAGCGCATCAATAGCGCATCCTGGCGCGGGGTTAAGCCGGCGCGACGACGGCGGGCTAATTCGTCCGGCGTCAGCGGCTGGCGCAAAGAATCGAGCCCCTCAACCAAATGCGCGGCAAGCGCCTGAAGTTGCGGGTTGGGCGCGGTCGGCACCAGGGCAATAAAGGCATCCAGCGCGCGCACCTGCCAGTGTTCGATTCGAATTGTTGAAAAGCCGGCAAGCAGGTCTTGAAGTGCGTCATACATATCTTGAGGCGACGCCCCATCGTTCAGCCGAAACGGCGGCTTCAGCGTCGCATGGAACCCATAGCGGGCCGGTGACGTTGTCAGACGGGCAATCTCGTCCGCGCTGTACCCATCCAGCCCAGGCCGCGCCAGGACACCGCACGCTGCCGGATCACGCCCCAACCAAGCATTGCCGAACTGCCCCAGCGGGCTCTCCGCCGGCGGTGCCAGATATACGGCATATCGCATAAAATTTTGAATGACGTTAGCAAGTTCAATCATGCGTCATTGTGCGCAATCATTATACGTTCTGCCAATTTACAGATTTATGAAAAGTGTGTCTCTGCAAGACCCTAATTCTCTATAGAAACGGGCCTAATTTAACAACCCGGCGACGATCGTTACCTATCAGACGGTAGGTTTAGCGTCTGTCCTAATACTCCGAGCTTTCCATCAATTTATAGCCATATTCCGAAAGGTAAACTGGTAGGTTTTGCAAAGATGTTCCAATTTTTTAAGAGAAATAGGTAGTGATGGCGGCGGCAAACGCTGACCAGCGTATCCTAACCAGCTTTAAGGAAGCGGCAGCGTTGAACTACACTCGCGCTGTTATTTGGATTTTTGATCTCCAAAATCACCAAATTTGGTGGGCGAATGATCAAGCAGTCAGGTTTTGGTGCGCATCAAGCCTTAAAGATTTAATTTCACGTGATTTTTCTACAGATACGCCGACCGTAAGAAAACGCCTGCAACAGATCGTAGAATTTGCGCCACCGAACGGTTCCGTTCAAGAAACTTGGACGCTTTATCCCAATGGCTCCCCCGTGACGACGGTCGTGGAAATAACACCGATCCGAATTGCCCATGACGCGCGTCATGGGCTTCTCATTGAAGCCACAAAATTTGATAGAGAAGGTGCGGCATTATCAGATATCCGTATGATGGGGGCTTTGCGATACACCGATGTCATGATCAGCCATTTCGACTTGGACGGTAACCTAATTGCACTCAACGCGTCTGCCGCAGAAGCATATGGCGGTGCAATGTTTTCTAATGATGGAGACAACGCGTCTCAAAGCTCTGCCAGTTTTTTGGCACGTTTTGTGGAACCATCACATGGGACGGAGCTCATCGAAGCGTGCCGGAATGGAGAAGAGCCATCCCGTGATTGCCTGATCAAAACTGCAACCGGAAACCATTGGCACAAATTAAGGCTACGACTAGCGCGTGATCCGCTAACCGGATCATCCATCATGATTGCAGTCAAAGATAACATAACCGAGCTCAAGGAAGCTGTGATTTCCCTAAAAGTTATGAGCGAGACCTTAGAGGAACGTGTTGAGGAACGAACGGCGGAGTTGCGACAGAAAGAGGAAATATTGCGCGAGAGCGAGCGGAATTATCGTGCAGTTGTTGAAGATCAATCAGAAATGATTTGTCGTCATACCCCCGATGGCAAAAGAACTTTTGTCAATGAAGCCTATTGCCGATTTCAAAATAAATCCAAAGAGCAATTGATTGGCCGCTCTGCTTACGAAGGCATGCCTACAGAAGAGCTAGAAAGATTAAAAGAATTGTATCAAACCCTGACGCCTGAAAATCCTCATAGTTATTTTGAAGCCTCTACTCTGGGACCTGACGGCAACTTGAAATGGCAGCGATGGAGCAAACGGGTGATATTTGATAGCGATCTCAAACTGGTCGAATATCAGGCCGTTGGCCGCGACATTACGGAGCAAAAGCGCGCAGAGGAACAGAAACGACACGCTGTTCAGGAGGCATACAGAGCGAGTGCCGCCAAATCAAAATTTCTTGCCGCTTTGAGCCATGAGCTTCGTACGCCGCTCAATGCGATTATCGGGTTTTCTGACATGATCAGAAAAGAATACTTTGGCGAAATGCCACCAAAGTATAAAGACTATGCCCATGATATTCATCATAGTGGCAATTACCTTCTGGCCCTCGTCAATGACCTCCTCGACATCGCTAAAATTGATGCTGGCAAGGCGACATTGACAAAACAGGTTTCAGATCTACGCGACATTATTTTCGAGACCATCAAGATTACAGAACCGAAATCTCAACAAAAGCACCTCATAATCAAAACGGAATTTCCTGACGAGTGCCAGGAGGTCACAATCGACCCCCGGGCCATAAAGCAAGTACTGTTAAACATTATAGGCAATGCTCAGAAGTTCACGCCAGATAACGGCAAAATTATCATCCGCCTTAATCAGGAAAACGGCACCTCGCAGATTTCTATTTTGGACACAGGCGTAGGTATTCCAGAGGAGGCGATACATGAGGTGACACAACTTTTCTCACGCGGACACCGTGACCCATTCCATTCAGAAGATGGCTGGGGTTTGGGGCTCGCTATTTCAAAATCTCTCGTTGAACTGCATGGTGGTGAGTTATTTATTGAAAGTGAATTGGACAAAGGCACAAAAGTAACTTTTACGCTTCCGGTTTAATCATTCCGCAAATTCTACGTCGGTTCGCATGCAGATGTCCGTTTCACGTCAGCGCCTATGGAACAAGCTAGGCTGTTGCGTAAGACAGAAACCGGAAACACGTCAAACGGGAGCAGCTGAGGCGATCAAGGATCTCCGCCGGGCAACCCGCAAGCAGTATTCAGCGGAGGAAAAGATCCGCATTGTGCTCGATGGTTTGCGTGGCGAAGGAACCATCGCTGAACTGTGCCGCCACGAAGGCATCGCGCAGAGTATCTATTACAAATGGTCAAAGGAGCTTCTTGAGGCTGGCAAGCGGCGGCTTGCCGGTGTTACGGCGCGAGCGGCTCCTTTTGGAGCAGAGGGGATGGGTATGGCAGAGCCAACGAAGCGGTCTGGTGCGAAAAAGGTCAGAAGCAAGGGAAGCCGCGCTGGTGCTGGCGCGTCTACGAGAACGAAAGCATCATCAGCAAAAAAAACCCAGCCCGGCTGCCGAGAACCCGACAAGCAGATCGCGCAGCGCGTCATACATATCTTGAGGCGACGCGCCATCGTTCAGCCGAAACGGCGGCTTCAGCGTCGCATGGAATCTATAACGGGCCGGTGACGTTGTCAGGCGGGCAATCTCGTCCGGGCTGTAGCCGTCCAGTCCAGGCCGCGCCAGAACGCTGCGCGCTTCCGGATCACGCCCAACCAAGCATTGCCGAACTGCCCCAGCGGGCTCTCCGCTGACGGTGCCAAATACACGGCATATCGTTCAAATTCGGTTTCTTGTGAAATGGACGTAATCATGCGGCATTCTGCACAAACATCGCAGGCCCTGCCAATTGACAGATTTTTGAAAAACGTATGTAAGATTTGACCAGCAAAAACGTTTTATCTGACACTCGATACGCGTCAGAATATAAGTTCGCAACGCCGCCAAACTGATGGAGACTAAAATTGGATACGCTGAGTTTTGAGCCGTTACATTCTGATTTTGGGGTGCGCGTTACAGGATTGGATTTGAGCCAATCCCTCTCACCGGGGTCGATTCAGGAAATCAGAGAGGCGATTGATCGTCATTCATTTCTGGTATTTCCGGATCAAGACGTATCCGATGATATGCAGATTGCTTTTACGCAGCAGCTTGGCGAGCCCGAGTTTAGTCATGTGAAGTATGGCCAAGAAGGCGTCATTGAATATTTTATCACGATTGGAAATATTCAAGACGATGGCACGAAGCTTGGTAACGACCACAAAAGAACGCGATTTCTAACCGGCAACAATTTCTGGCATTCGGACTCGTCTTTTCGCGAAGTCCCCACGTTTGTATCCATTATGTGCGCGTACGAAGTGCCCGATGAAGGCGGCTTGACCGAGTTTGTTAGCCAGCGCGCCGCGTATAAACGCCTCTCATCAGACCTGCAACAAACAGTCGATCCATTAATTGCCATTCACGACTACGTCTACTCTCGCTCTAAGGTGGGCGACGATATGGTGTCATCATCGCATGCCGAGACGTTGCCGCCCGTGCGTCAAAAACTCGTTCGAAAAAACCCACTCACCGATGAAAAAAACATTTATATCGGCTCGCATGCGAAAATGATCGACGGTTGGAGTTTTGAGGAAAGCCGCGAGTTGCTCGACGAGTTGCTCGACGAAACAACGAAACCCGAACACGTTTACGCTCACGCGTGGGCACCCCGTGATTTGGTTATTTGGGACAATCGATGCCTCTTACACCGCGGCAGCGGCTACGATGCGGATAAATATCGGCGCCGCATGCGTCAAACCCGCGTCATGGGTGACGGTTCTACATTGAATGAATGAAAGAGTTTCGGATGCGACACCGCGACCTCGCCACCCTTGACCGGTGACGATGACGTCAGCCGCAAAATCGGCAACCGTCCGAGTTCATTTATCGAGTCTAAGACGTACACAGGTAAGGCTTGGGTTCGCGTCGTCGAAGCCCCAATAGCACGTCACTTAAAAATCCCGGACATCACATAAGTGACCTGTGATCGCGGCAGCGGCAGCCATGGCTGGACTGACCAAATGCGTGCGCCCCTTTGGCCCTTGGCGCCCCTTAAAGTTACGGTTCGACGTCGAGGCGCAGCGCTCACCTGGCGCGAGCTGGTCCGTATTCATGGCGACACACATTGAACATCCAGGCTCCCGCCATTCCCAGCCAGACTCGATCAGAATTTTATCAAGCCCTTCTGCTTCGGCCTGGGCCTTAACGAGACCTGACCCTGGGACCATCAACGCCTGCACACCGTCAGCCACTTTACGGCCCTTCGAGATCGTCGCCACGGCACGAATGTCTTCAATTCGGCTGTTGGTGCACGACCCAACAAATATTTTATCAATTTTAATGTCGGTCATTTTCATGCCCGGCGTCAGGCCCATATAGTCGAGCGCAAGTTTCACGGCTTCTTGCTTCGCCGGGGTGTCGAAATCTTCGAGCCTCGGCACGGTGCCGGTGATCGGCACCACGTCTTCGGGGCTGGTGCCCCAGGTAACCTGCGGCACAATGTCGGAGATATCTAATTCAACGTCTTTGTCGTAAGCCGCACCGGCATCTGACGGCAGCGATTTCCAATAGGCGACCGCCGCATCCCAGGCCGCCCCCTGCGGTGCCATCGGGCGGTCTTTAAGGTATTCGAATGTGGTCTCATCCGGCGCCACCAAGCCGGCCCTTGCGCCGGCCTCAATCGTCATGTTGCAGACGGTCATGCGTCCTTCCATGGACAGATTACGGATCGCTTCGCCCGCAAATTCTATGACGTGCCCGGTGCCACCGGCGGTGCCGATCTTGCCGATAATCGCGAGGATCAAATCTTTCGCGGTGCAGCCAAACGGAAGCGCACCGTTGATCGTAATGCGCATGTTCTTTAAGGGGCTTTGCAGCAGTGTTTGCGTCGCCAGGACGTGCTCAACCTCGGATGTGCCAATGCCGAAGGCCAAGGCACCAAAGGCACCGTGTGTTGCCGTATGACTGTCGCCGCAGACGATCGTTGTACCCGGCAGTGTGAAACCCTGTTCGGGGCCAATCACGTGGACAATACCTTGGCGCACGTCGTTCACACCGAACAATTTCACATCGAAATCAGCGCAATTTTTGACCAGCGTTTCAATTTGAATACGGCTGTCATCGTCAGCGATGACACTCCCGCGGTCTGTGGTCGACACATTGTGATCCGGGACCGCCAAGGTCAATTCCGGACGACGCAGCTTCCGCCCGGCAAGGCGCAAACCTTCAAATGCCTGCGGGCTGCTGACTTCGTGCACAAGATGACGGTCGATATAGATGAGACACGTGCCGTCCTCTTGAGTGTTTACGAGATGGTTTTCCCAGATTTTATCAAACAGCGATTTTGCTTTTGTCATTTGTCCCCCCAAGTGGTGCCAGAAGACAGATACGCACACGTCCAACAGCACCGGTATGTGTTGAGCAACTTTAGGCTTGGCTGGTCACGTCGTCAAAATCCGGATTGGATTGATGCTCCAAAACAGCCGCACGCATATTCTTCGATTGCGTGCACACAGCATTGCACCACCACGATGCTCTCGTGAAAACGCCTGCCCTTTACGGAATGAGGTGACGTTTGGCACACTGCCGAGGGAAAATTGCTGTGCTAAGGAGATAAGAGCATTGACCTCAGGCCCTGAACAAAACGTCGATATCATCGTTAAGCCGGAAGACTTTGAGCTGTCGCGCAGCGCTTTGGATTTGTTTGAAGACTATCTAGACGGTGATGCCAGTCGAACCGCGCAAGAGGTGGCTTGGGCATGCGTGTCGTTGTTTTCCAGCGTTATCAATGAAGACTTCGACGAAGAAGACGAGCGCCGATGTGCCGAGCTTATTGATCGCCTGGATGCGCAACTTGATAGTGACATCGCCAACCGCGCCGAAAAATTCCACCGGGCGATCATCGACGACGCGGTCCGCCATGTTGCGGAAGAAACCGGCACGCAATTTATCGTGCTGGAAACCATCTCAACTGAATACCATGACAGTGCACCGGTCGACATCGATGTCATCGACGGTTTGCTGTTGGCCGCCAACCGTGACGGCGAATTCATCGTGCGAAGTCGAGACGTACTCTTTGCGAAGGCTGTCGAAGCATTAAAAGTGGGGCTTGCCAGTGCCGAGGTAAGAACCACCGCGCAGCTTCACTGAGAGACATATCCTTCCGATTAGCGCGCCGATTTAAAGATTGGCCAAAATGCGAAATGTGAGATGTAATTTGGAACAGAGCCCCTTTAAATTGGAGATTTTATTTTGAGCCATCCTTTAATTTCGAATTTCGTCACTGAGCTCAAAACGATGACTTCAGAGACGCGCGACCCCGCCACGATCATCAAACAGGTCTCGCCGATCCTGCAAAGCCTGGCTGCCGACACCTCCTGGGTGAAGCCTGCGTATTACGAATGCGATGATGATCAAGGCTTCGGGATTACGATCCTCAACGAAGAACCCAACAACACGCTGCTCGTCGAAGCAATTTGTTGGCTTCCGGGTCGCGGTGTCGCACCACATGACCATCAAACCTGGGGCATGGTTGTCGGCATTGATGGCGTAGAAGTGAACGTAGATTGGACACGTCGGGACGATGGCTCAAAAGAAGGCTTCGCCGACATTGAAAACACCAAGGAAACAGACGTGACCAACGGCATCATTGTCAGCTTCATGCCCGACGATATTCACGGCGTCCGCAATGACGGAGACGTACCCTCGTTGTCACTTCATGTGTACGGCGTAACGCCCGCCAGTTTAAACCGCTCCGAGTTTGACCCGATCAACAAGACGCAAAAGCCATGCCCGCAACGCAAGCGCACGTTCGCGAGCGCATAAGCATTAGGTTTGTGGGGATAGAAGAATTGAGCGTAACGAAATGGCGGAGGGGAAGTCCGCTAATATGTAATCCAACGTGATCCAAGTAGTATATTTTATCTCATATTTTTGGTTATTTATCGTCTATCTCGTTCAATAATGTCCAATCAGGTCCTATAATAATGGGGGACTGATTGGGGGACTATGTCCCCTGCACATGAATGGATAGGCAAATGGCGATTCACAAACTCTCAGCACGCAAAGTCGAAACCGCACCAGCGGGCAAGTATGAAGACGGCGGCGGACTACGGCTGGTGGTGAGCGCCTCTGGCGCACGAAAATGGGTTTTTAGATACACGCTCTCGGGAAAGCGGCGGGAAATGGGGCTCGGGAGCTTTCCAACCGTTGAGCTGAGCGACGCTCGTACCAAGGCGGCGGAATGCCGGGCTTTGGTAGCAAGGGGAGATGACCCAATTAAAGCCCGGAGGGTTGAGTCCGAAAGAATTCCGAGTTTCGCATCCTGCGCTGCCCAATATATCCGCGCCCACAGGCGAGGCTGGAAGAATGCCAAACACGCCAGGCAATGGGTGAGTACACTAAAAACCTATGCTCGTCCGGTGGTCGGAAACATGCAAGTGGATGAGATCGGCACAGATGATGTTCTGAAGATACTCACCCCGATATGGACCGTTAAAACTGAAACAGCAAAACGGGTTCAGGGACGCATCGAGAACATACTCGACTTCGCGGCTGCACGAAAATACCGGGACCCAATCAACCCGGCGCGCTGGCGTGGTCACCTCGACAAATTGCTTCCTAAACCCTCGCGGGTCCGAACGGTCACGCACCACCCGGCAATGCCTTACGCGGACCTCCCCGACTTTATAAAAGCATTGAGGGAAAACGGCAGCATTTCAGCACAAGCCCTTGCATTCCTCATTCTGACGGCAACGAGAACCGGGGAGGTATTGAACGCTAAGTGGGATGAAATAGACCTCGACACCCGAATATGGACGATACCGGCAGTCCGGATGAAGGCGCGGCGGGAGCACCGCGTTCCACTTAGTGAAGAGGCTATCACGATCCTTTCAGGTCTATCCCGCATCGCAGGGAACCATCATGTGTTTCCCGGTTCGCGCTATGGCCGCCCATTGTCTAACATGGCCCTGCTTCAGCTGATGAGGGGCATGGGATACGGTGTGGACGGCGCGAACGGGCCTTATGTTCCGCACGGCTTTCGGTCCAGCTTTCGCGACTGGTCGGGCGAGGTATCCAGTTACCCGCGAGACGTGGCGGAGATGGCGCTGGCCCACGTCATCGAAAACAAGGTCGAAGCGGCCTATCGACGAGGGGATCTCTTCCAGAAGCGGGCGAAGATGATGGAAGCCTGGGCGACTTATTTGTTTACCCCCAATAGTTCCTCGAAGCTCGTCACCTTAACGCGACAGCGGCAGGGGTAGGGTTAGTGCGACTGTCCAATCAATGCGTAGAAGACATTATAACAAACCACATGTGTTCGCACATTGCCACTTCGCCAAATCAATGTCCCAATATGGCTAGAAACGGACCAGCAAGAGGCTACAACATCGCGTCTGCTCGTAAACTGTAAGCGGACAAAATTAACCCCCTGAGTGAATTAGAACGCCGCACGAAAACAGCCAACCGAAAACGGCTGGCTGGGCAGTTCAAAACGTGGATTGATGGATAAAAGGGGAACAGTTTTTCCCTCATTTATCCATTATTTTTCCCTCACGCTGGAAAAACATAAACATATCAGAGGGTTGTGGAAGTAATGGTGCCCAGGGGCGTTATCGCTCAACCGCGTAGTTTCAAAGGCTTAGGGCATTATGAGGGAGAAAATACATGCACCAGTTATCAATGGGTTGAACGGTGTTCTCCCTCATAATTTTGCCCTATACGGATTTTAGAATGTTGGCCAAATATATGGTGGGCACTCCACTCCAGATCTCCTGAATGCAACCATCCTTCTTGCTGCAACAACCAGAATAACCCCTCTTCAACGCCTACAGTTCCAATCCCTTTGATGGGGATCAGCGGAGCAAAAGACTGTTTTGGATATTTAATATCGGATTTCGCGATAACTTTATCGCCTTCGACGCGAACATACCCGCGACGAACTGTTGACCATCGCCAAGGCCGTCGGCGCCAATCTCGACCGCGATCTCTATTTCGGCGAAAGGGCGACGGAGAAAACCGTCAAGGGCTTCGATTTCGAGCCTTATAGGGTGATCTCGTTCGCGACGCACGGATTGATCCCGGGCGACCTCAACGGGCTGTACGAACCGGTGCTCGCCCTCACCAATCCGATCGTCAGCGGCGAAAAAGAAGACGGGCTGCTGACGATGACCAAAGTGCTGGGGCTGAAACTCAACGCCGATCTAGCGATCTTATCCGCCTGCAACACGGCCGCCGCAGAGGGCAAGGGCTCGGAAGCCGTTTCCGGCCTGGGCCGCGCATTTTTGTATGCGGGCGCGGGCTCGATCATCGCATCGCATTGGCCGGTGAGTTCGTCGGCGACGACAACGATGATGGGGCATTTCTTCGATAAGCTGAGCGCCGACACAACCCTGTCGCGCGCGACGGCGTTACAACAAGCGCGGCTATACCTGATCGACGACAAGAATTTCGAATTCAACGGCGCCCCCCATTACGCCTACGCCCACCCGATATTCTGGGCCCCGTTCACACTGATCGGCGATGGCGGCACCATTCAACCCGGGGCGTAAGTAGAGCGCGTCTCCGCTGCGCACGCTCCCCTTCCACGCGGGTCTCCTTTGCCCGCTCGCCGTACCTCGCATGCGTCCGCCCCTACCCGAATGAGGGCGTGAATACCCCCTAAGCGCCATAGCGCCCAAGCCCATCATCTGCTGACATATTCTTCGGTTTTCTCGCATTTGGCGCATGCATTGTGCCAAGGAAATTTACGGGGTTTTGCTGGATTTTGCTGGATTTCGTCGGCAAGGACGCGAAGGATTGGAGCATAAAAATGAAACAGATTAAGACAGTTGCGATGCTGGCGTTGGTTGCCGGTTTTCTGGCGGCCCCGGCACTGGCCGAGGAAGTGGACGTCGGCAAACAGGAATTCCGCAATAATTGTGCCGCCTGCCATGGGACGAGTGGCAAGGGTGACGGTCCGCTCGCAGGCATGATCACACAGCGCGTCGCAGACCTGACGCAGCTCGCCAAGAAAAACGACGGCGTATTTCCGTTCGATAAAGTCTACGAGGTGATCGACGGTCGGACCGTGCCCGCCCACGGCACACGCGAAATGCCGGTGTGGGGCGACAGATACAGCAGCGCCTCGCATGACTATTACATGGACTACCGGAAGCCGTACGACAGCGAGGCGTTCGTGCGTAGCCGCATTCTCATGCTCGTAGGCCATATCCACGAACTTCAGGAAAAATAGAGCTTAGAGGCTCGTACCGAAATCGGCGCAATCACTGCGCCCCCGCATAAGGAGACACGTCATGACGCGCAAGATAGGCAACGGCCTGCGACATACGACAATCGCCACCGCGATAGCAATCGCTATGATGATTGGGAGCTTGAGCGCACAAAGCGCGCAGGCGGCGGACATGGCAGACGCCAAGGCCATGGGTAAAAAACTGTACAATCAAAACTGCTCGACCTGCCACGGTGAAAACGCCGACGGCAACGGCATACTCGCGCCGTTCCTTACTGTGCAGCCGAAAGATCTGGTGACGATCAAAGAGCAAAACGACGGGCAATTCCCATTCCTGAAAGTGTTCCAAATCATCGACGGGCGGACCTTGGTGCCGTTGCACGGCGGCAACGAAATGCCGGTATGGGGCTCCGCGTTCACCGAAGAACGTGAGGGGATTTACGGCGTCTATGGCTCGGAACCCTTCGTGCGTGCGCGCATTGTCGCGCTGACCGAATACCTGCAATCCATCCAAAAATAACGCCTGCCCCCGTCTGCCCAGCGTAGACGGGGGTCCGCGTCTGCCATGCGTCCCCGCCTGCGCGGGCATGGTGTTGAGATATTATCTCACCTTAAACGTCACCCCCGCGAAGGCGGAGGCTATGTATGTCATGCTTCATACAATATCGCATCGGGCTAATCCCTTTGCGCGGCGGGGTCTCGCAAGAGTAAAGATGAAGCGTGGTGGTTCCACGGTGTTGAAAACGGAGCCGAAGACGTGGAAGAAATTGGCCCCCGCGTCGATCCGCCGCAATAACAGAAAATTCGGGCGACAGCGTCACCCGGCAAGTGTTCTCAGGGTTGTATCAGCGGGGAGAAAAATGAAACCGGCTGACATTCAGGAGTGGACCATGAACAATCCACGTGAGTTTTGACCAAGATCATCCGCAATGAAAGACGACGCAAAACATATCGCCAGCCACCTCGTTGAGGAACACGGACTAGAAGGTGCTATTCGTGCAGCGATGGAAGGTACGATTGAAGCCCAGAAAGAACGGGACAACTACGCCCTCAGTGTTTGGCGAGAAGTGAAACGGATACTGCGAGATCAGAAAGACTGATCAGCCTATATCCACCAACTTCCTCTTCGCTTCCGTATCGGCCTGAATATATCGCTGCGTGGTCGCGAGGCTTGAATGCCCAGCAAGTTCCTGAACATCTCGAAGTGAACCACCAACTAGGCTTGTGTTCTTAGCCCACCGGGTGATCGCGGTTCGCCTTCCAGAATGCGAAGAGCAACCATCAAATCCCAGATTGCCATAGAGCCGCTTGAACCAGTGCGCCACGGTATTAGCCGACATCCGCTCACCGCGCTCGCTGGCAATGACATTAGCGGCCAAATTGATCGAAAACCCGTGCTCTAATCTTTTTGCCTGTGCAAAAAGTTTTAACTCAGCCAACGAAGCTTTCACCTCTTTGTTTAATGGAATCGTTCGCCCACCATTTCCCTTGGACGCAATATCCTGAAGGTAAATGGCATCCGCAATACAGCCTTCCGGATCAGTGACCATTTGCCAAGTGACAGACGCGATCTCTTTCGCCCGAAGACCGGATTTCACAGACAGCAGAAACATTGTCTGATCCCTGACGCTGTTCCGGGTCGTGGAAAGATATTGGAGGGTCGTTCGTATTTGTGGTTCTGAAAGAACCTTTGCTTGCTTGCCTTGGGCCATCATTCTCATCATACATTACTCGTTATACGAGATATTATGGCGAGTATGCACAGGCAGTCAAATCGAAAGAGCTTGGAGGCGTTGGGTTCTATAGGCTCGACATATTTTTCATATTTAATGGCGAGAAAAAATACGGGGCCGACTAGAAATCCGAACCAGCGTGAAACCTTCTGCTTTTAGGGTCAAACCAGACCCGAAATGTTTTTGGGGACGAAGTCCGGTGATGACCCGAAGCGGCCTGTTCACATTTCCATTCAAATTAATTTCCCCTAAAACCTTAGCCGTTCGAGCAATCTAAAGGGCGAAAGATAATGGATGTTTTATGGTGGCAGTCTGCGGGCACAACCCTAACTTTGATTGCGCTCGCTGAGATAGGGGACAAAAGCCAACTGGTCTGCATGGTGTTAGCGGCACGACACAGACGGACGCGCCCAATATTACTTGGTGCGTTGGCAGCTTTCAGCCTACTCAACGCCGCCGCGGTGCTATTTGGCGCGGCTTTGGGCGCTTGGCTGCCACAGACCTGGGTGCTTGCTGCGATGGCCGTGCTTTTTGGTGTATTCGGCATACACTCTTTATTGCACGCCGAGCCCGAAGAAGATCAGGTGGAAAATGAGATCAAAGGTCACGGCCTGTTTGCTGCCACCTTTTTGATGATTTTTCTCGCCGAGATGGGCGACAAAACACAATTTGCCGTAGCTGGCCTTGCGGGTATCTACCCTGCAACTGCGGTATGGATAAGCGCGACGATTGCTCTCTTGCTTACATCTGCCGCAGGGGTGCTTGCAGGAAAAACGGTGCTGCGCCGTTTGCCGGTGGTTTGGTTACACCGCCTGGCAGGCGTTTTCTTTCTGGCGCTAGCAACATTAGCCGCTTTGCGATTAGTCCAAGGATAAAGGTACGTACGTTCTTGGTTAAAACCGGTCGCCTTTGATATCTGGAAAATCGTCTTCATCTGCCCCTAGGCGGTCTTATCCTTGAGAAAAACCAAATATAAAAAAAATATGGTTCTCCGGGAATAAACAGCGCTGCCGAGCGTTAATGGTAATGTAAGCCCGCTTCCGGGCCTCGCACCATTTTGTAAAGGAGTTCACTCACCATGAAGAAAATAGCCATTTCAATGCTGACAGCAGCTTTCGTCACCGCCTTCGGCTCAGTCGCTTTCGCGGCCAGCTGTCCGAAAGATATGAAGGCCATTGATGCTGCCCTCGGGAAAACCCCGCAACTCAGCTCTACGCAAATGACGGAGGTGTCCCAGTTGCGCGCATCGGGAGAAGTGAAGCACAAAGCCGGCGATCACGCCGGGTCCGTTGCCGACTTGCACAAAGCGATGGAGATCCTTGGGATCAAAAAATAAGATTGAGCCTACGACCGGTGCCGGCGGCCTTTGGCTGCCGGCACGGGCTGGACCCATCGGGATGAGGGATTAGGTCTCTGGACGAACTTCGCGAAAAGATGGTCACCGTCGTGCCTAGTCTGCGCCGATATGCGCGCGCGCTGCTCGGAGGGCGTGGTGATGCCGACGATCTCGTTCACGACACATTGGTCCGAGCCATGGATCGCATTCATTTATACCGGCCCGGCAGCGATATAAGAGCCTGGCTTTTTACAATTTTGCATAATCAGCACATAGACGCAGTGCGACGCAGTGCGCGGCGACCGGACTATGTAGCAATCGGGGATGAAGAAGCAACTGCACCAGCAGCCCAGGAGGGCCGTCTGGCGGTGCGTGACCTCGACCAGGCTCTTGCGCTTTTGCCCAACGAACAGCGCCAGGTAGTGTTGCTTGTCGGGCTGGAAGGTCTTGCTTACACCGAGGTGGCGGCCGTGCTTGATGTGCCACTGGGCACTGTGATGTCGCGCCTAAACCGAGGGCGTCAGAGACTACGTAGTTTAATGGAACAGGGTCCGGCAAAATCGATCAGGAGGATCAAGTGAAGACACCTGACAGCGAGCGCGATGCGGATCTACATGCCGCCGTTGATGGTCAGATTGACCAGGCCGAACAGACAAGGATCGATGCCTGGCTTGCGGACAACCCGGAGGATGCGGCGACCGTACATGCGTATCGGTTGCAGAACGCGCGTCTGCATGATCGTTATGATGACGTGCTCAACGAGACCTTACCGCCGCACTTGCTGGGGGTGATTGAAAGCCCGTCAGTATACGCGCGCCGCGGCTGGACTGGCCGGTTGACGGGGATACGTCGACTGGCGGCGTCACTGGCCTTTCTGATCGCAGGCGGAGCCGGCGGCTGGATGCTGCATGGCCAGATGGTGCCGTCTGCTTCGCCCGTCGCCACCGCGGCGGCCACCGGCTTTGCCGACAAAGCGATCGGCGCGCACAAGGTATTCGTTGCCGAGGTCCGTCATCCGGTGGAGGTGCCCGCCTCGGATGAACCACACCTTGTCGCCTGGCTATCCAAACGCCTGGGCACCACGCTTCGCGCGCCGGATATGAATGATGTGGGGTTTTCGTTGGTCGGTGGTCGATTGCTTGCTGACCTAAACCTGCCCGTCGCTCAGTTCATGTACCAGGACGACAACGGGCGACGGCTGACCTTGTACGTTAGATCTACGGACGAGACTGGCCGCGGCGATGCAATTGTACCCCAAGATGCAGCCGAACTGACCAGCTCGAAGGTAAAAACAGCATTCCACTTTGTTAAACACGGCGGCGTTTCCGCATTTTATTGGATCGATAATGCGTTCTCCTATGCGCTCGTTGCGCCACTCGACCGACCCGGTTTGTTGGCAATCGCCATCAAGGTCTATACGGAACTCGACAACTGAACGGAATTGTTCACGTGTTGCCCAAATGCGATAGGCGACTTCCGTAAATGGCTAGAAGGAGACGTTGCGGGCGCAGCTGTTTCCTATCCGCTTTGAGCCGCAAAGCCGACTAATTCAAAGCACATGATTACTTTGATGTGCGCCGAGCAACCTCCTGCAAGATCGCGTCCATAGGGACGTTCGCCAGCTCGGCATGAGCCGCGCCAATCTTTGCTATGACTTGGAACTGCTCATCGACCGATAGATCGCCATAGGCATTATATGTCGTCATTGCGTGCTCATGGCCGAGGTTCTGGCTTAAAGCCTTGAACTCAAGCTGCGAACAGTTCTGCTGCGCCCATTTAACAACCGTCTTCCGGAAAAGGTGAGGGTGATAGTAAGGTTGCCCCACGCGCTGGAATGCAACTTTGAACACTTCTCGGACCGGCTGGGCATTCGCCCAGTGTTCTCGCGATAACCCGTTGGCCCTGAAAGCCATTGTCGAAGCGTCATTCTCAACCAAAGTCTTTGGGAACAACGGTTCATTCGGCTTTAGCCCCAGGACACCCTGAGCATACTTTAACCAGTCCAGAACGATCTCTTCCGCCTCCGGCATGACCTGACTGACGAACCGCGTATTGATGCCTTTTCGCCTTTTCGTCCTTACGTGTTTCGGGTCTTGCCAGACTGTTTTCCGTTGAGCATCAACATCCTTCATTTTGAGCGAAACCAGAGCATCGTCGCGGACGCATGTGATCACGGTGAAGGCGAACAGAGCACGGTCGCGCTTTTCAATGTCCGTGTCGGACGGCATCGCGGTCAGGGCCTTTGATAGTTCCTGCAAAGTAGGCGGCACCTTCTCGCGAGAAGCGCGACCGGCCCGATTGGCGTTGTCGGATAGCCGCAAGTATTGAACCGCCCTGCCATCTACTTTCCGGATGTATTGTGGATGGATCGCCAGCCATTCAAAGAACTCTCGGAGGCTTTGAAGGGTCGAACGCATTGTCGCGATGCTGAGACTGTCGCCATTTTTATTCACCTTCTTCTCCAGCCAAGCCTTGAAGGCTTTGGCCTGATCCGCATCGAGCGTCCGAAAATCAGCGTATCGCGTAAATTCCTCGAACAAGTTTATGCTGTTCCAAACAGCTTTCACCGTCTTCGGATCACGACATTTGCCGTGCAGAAGAGCGTCCTCGTATTGCTTCTTCGCAACCTCGTTTTTTGGGTTGTATTCAGGCATCACTAATCCCCTTCTGAAGTTTGACAATTACGGGGCCACCCGTTCCCCCCACTATGTTCGATGGCAGGTGCGTTCTTGTTCGGAAAAAGGGGGTGTATCTCGGACCAATCCCTGCCGCTGACGACCTTGAATTGACCTGTGCCGCATTCGCCGCATTTTGCTTTTACTCGGATGGTTCCGTTCGGCAGGTTCTTTGCCTGGAGAGTGTCCATAGACGGCTTTCGTGGCACCCTGCACTTGCAGCAATAGATCTCATTTGCGCCGCAGGGTTTCTTGTTCCGCGTGTTCAGCCTCTGAAGGAACCGACGGAGATCGCTACTGTGGACGTAGTATTTCTTGAACCCCGGAAGACGTTTTAGGCCCTCGTCCCTGATCCAGCGAAATACGGTGTGAGAGGCGATGCCATAAAGTTTGGCCACTTCTTCCACGGTGTAGGTGTAGTTCCCACGGACCCGGGCCAGCGAATACCTGTTCCGGCGCGCCACGTTATTGCGCCCCTTTCTCGGCTATCAGGGCCTTGATGTCGTCGACCCGCCAGGCTGTAACCTTCGGGCCCAGCTTCACCGGTTGAGGATAAACTTTTGCTTTCACGCCAGCCCACCAAGTGGACTTGCTGACGGGAAATATCTTCAGGATTGTCGAAAGCCGGACGAAACCGGTTTCAGGAAGAATGGGGTCGTGCATTTCAGTTCGCCTTCGGTTGTTTTGAACCGAGGTGAACCTATGCGGTCTCGTTTCGGGATAGGCCGAACTCGGTTAAGCGCAAACCGAATTCGGTTTAGCCGGATTCATCGTTTGGCAAACTCGGCAGCAGTTCCGCCGCCTCTTTCAGCCACTTGCGGACAGTATCGACGTCCATCGGCATACCCCGTTCAGCGAGATCATCTGCTATCTGCTGCGGGATTGGCGAACGCTTTGCCTTCGGGTCGTAGCCATAACCAGCAATCGCCATCACAATCACCAACTTGAGGAGGGAGTCCTTCTCTCTAGTCCCAAGCGCCTTTTTGAGGGGAGCCTGAGCAACCAATCCCGCAATTTCAGCGTCCTTATTGGAAATAATATCATTGGCTATCTGGACATTGTTGTTATTTTTTTCCAGAAGCTCATCGTACATATTCTTCCAATCGACCAATGCCCCAGACCGCGACACAACCTTCTCAACCAACTCGTCAGGAATGGGGATATTGTTGTCTTTCGCCCATTTGATGAAAAGAGTCGGCAATACCGGATCAAACAACTTTTTCCATGGGATTGCTCGATTGGCCAATTCGAGCGTCTTGTTGTACTCTTCCGCGAATGGCGATAGCCAGGTTTGCATCGAAGACAAGCTCTTCTTGTTGACGACGGCAGGTGACTTCCCGAACGACAGCGCTACTGCCTCATCCAGTGTCCAATGCGCCATTTTGGACCAATAGTCGAAATCGGCATCTGCTGAAGGCTGGTTGAAAAAGCGCTCCTTATCGTCTTCTGCTAATTTCTTTTTTCGCTCATCCTCGTATAAATGCCTAAGTTCATCATCCGTCAGTTTTTCCAGTTCCTCCCGATACCTCTGAACCGTCGCGACGTATTTCGACATTTTCTGGCCGGGATCAGTCTTACCTTTGGACTGAGGCTTCTTTGATTTTTGGTCTGAACTGGCAGTGATTGAAGAGCCTTTTCGATAGTGTCCCATCCCGTGGTGTATGAGGCGGCCTAACGCCTGTCTCCGACGGTTGTCATCGCCGTGTTATTCTGCTGCCAGTGGCAGCGGCTCAATGTCTTCAGGTTTACATTCCTCAGTGA
>Ga0129324_10000357_pt1 | contig 33937 bp, 70 predicted proteins | sample CPBDNA_7_FD_96879 | JGI IMG/M metagenome (GOLD analysis project Ga0129324, IMG submission 96879) | Freshwater to marine salinity gradient microbial communities from Chesapeake Bay, USA - CPBay_Spr_15_0.2_DNA | ecosystem: Environmental > Aquatic > Marine > Coastal | place: USA: Chesapeake Bay...
ACAGCTGGTGTGAACTATGACGATTTTAATTATTATGACTCTGGAAGTGACCAAAGGGTAGTAACATTTGATAATGTGGGTGGTAATGCACAAGCAATGCAATGGCAATTTAGCACTGATACTACAGGAGTTAGTTGGGGCATAGGAGGCTTTTCTGTTGAGATGGAAGAATCAGGTAGATTAGCAAAAGCAGGAGTAAACGACAGTGGCGACATTTAGTTATAGTGGATTATTACCGCAAACAAAAGCACTGATAAGTTCAGCGCAGTTAAGGAATAGATACAATGACATTAAGGATCACATTAATACTAACAATGTTAGCGGTGTGGTATTTGGTTCCACTTCTGGAGCTGCTCAATACCAAAGTTTCCTTTTAGATGCAACTAAATTGGCAGGTACTTGGAACCATGTATTAAGAGCTGATGGGGCAATTCAGCTTACAGGGGTTAGCTCACTAGCAGATGGTGACATGCTCTACTTTAATGGGACTAACCTTGTTGAAGTATCTGTAGGTACAACAGGAGACACACTTAAGTTATCAGGCACTACGCCTACATGGACAACAGTTACAGCAATCGATTCTTGGTCACAAAAGACTACAGATTTTAGTGCTGCTGCCAATGGAAAATATAAGTGTACTAGTGGGGTAAGCACTATCACCTTGCCGAGCCCTACAGGGACAACAGAGTTTTATATAAAACCAGAGATAGGTAATAGTTTTGTGACAAATAATGTAGCTTTATCAGGGGCTATGAATGTGGCAGGAGTAGCGGCAGCCAGCTACACACTGGACGAAGAAGCTATATATTATTTTACGAGTGATGGGACAGATTATGATGTGGCAGCTATGCCAATAGAGAGGTAATTATGAGATTAATTAAATTAGTATTAGTAATTTTAATAACAACATTGGGGGCAAGCGCAAGCGGCTTTTTTGGTGGTGGGAAAACATTACAAATACCATCATCCAGCCCATACCCAACCTTTGATATTCCCCTCTTTGTATTAAAAGCTGATAGCCCAGACTTTGTAGCAGATTCAGATTTTACATTCAGCGCAGGCGTTCACGAGTACCGCAACTTTGACTTAAATGGTTGGACTATGACTCTAAGTTCAGGTCTTACTATCATCAGAGCATCTGGAACAGTAACCTTAGACAATGGTGTAGTCGGTGCTACTGGCGCAGACTTAACTATTGGAGACGGGTTTACATATCAGTCAGGCAGTAGTGCTGGGAGTGGTGGAGGTGCTGGAATTGGGGGAACTGGTGATGGCAGCAACGGAACCGCAGGAACAGCTGGAGATTCTGCAACTGGAATAGCTGATGCCACAGGCCGCGGAGGTGGCGGCGGTGGTGCTGGGGCTAGCACGGTAGCAGCTGGAGGAGCTAATGGCGGAAATGGCGGAGCGTCTACCGGCAAGGGCGGAAGCGGCGGAGGTGGTGGCGGTGTTAGCGGCTCCCACGGATCTGTTGGCTCTAGTTCTAGCACTAACGCTGGAGGAGCTGGAGGAGCTGGAGCTAGTGGTGGTGCTGGCGGCGGAGCAGCAGGTACAGCAGGCACAGCCGGAACTGATGGAGCTGACTCGTCTAGTGCACTCTTTATAATTGCAAATAGTTTAACAGTCAATGGAAGTATATCACTTGTTGGTGCTAACGGTACTAATGGTACTGCTGGAGGAGCTGGTGGATATGGTGACGGAGGCGGAGGCGGAGGCGGCGGAGGTGCTGGCGGAAACGGCGGTAACGGTGGTCTTCTATATTTAATTTCTAAAACTTTCACGCACTTGTCAGGGGCTATAGATGCTTCTGGTGGTAATGGTGGTGATGGTGCTAATGGTGGCGACGGCGGCGACGGCGGTCAAGGCGGCTATGTTGGCGGAGGTGGAGGTGCTGGTGGTGGTGGCGCTGGAGGAACTGGTGGTAAGTCAGGACTCCTATACATCAAGGCTGGGAGTTTAACTTTAACAGGGGGCACTCGCACAGCTAGTGCGGGATCAGTTGGTTCTAGTGGATCAGCAGGAGCAGCAGGAACTGGTGCAAATGGCGCTGGTGATGGTGCAGTAGGCGGGGCAGCTGGAACTAGCTTAGCAGGGGCCACACTACTTAACGGCACTTTATTAAGAGTTATTGAGGGGAATCCATTTTAAGTAACTAAAATAAAAAAAACAAGGTAGGATATAAATTATGAAACGTAAATTACTAGCAACAATATTAGCTTTAGGACTGACAACAGGAGCAGCCTTAGCCAGTAAGTATCTACAAAAACCACAAGATGGCGGCACTTCAAATGCTCTCATTAAACTGGGCAACAATGTAGACGAACCTGTCACGACAGTCACAACGGCTACGATTAACGACAGTGGCGACTTAAGTACAAGCGGTGCAATAATTTACACAGGTAGCGCACTTGGTACAGCTAATACTGCTGGTGGTGTTGTAGCTACAATTTCTGGTAACAAAGACCACGCTAAAATCACATTAGATTTAGACAATGTAACTATCGGTACTTTTGACAATGGTACTAACATTAATGGTTCTACACTAAACGGTGCAATGGGAGTTTCATTATTCACTTTTGACGACAATGGTGTATTCCTTGTTGAAGTTAGTAGTGTTGATCTTGAAGATGTTACTTGTTCAACTAGCAACGGCACAGCTTTGACTGATACCCCTGATATTGGGATTGGTACAGCACAAGCAACTTCTCAAGTAGCAGTTTTATTGTCAGCTATTACTAATGGTGAAAATATCCACACTGGTCAAACACTTACAGGTATCAACGGTGAGACTCTAGATTCAACTTTAGCTGGTCTTGATTTCCTTATTGATACAGATGCAGAAGGCACTCTTTACTTAAACGTTGCTGACAAGTATGCAGTTGACTTAAATGGTGAAACACTGAAAGTTAATAACGGCAGTATCACTTTCTTTGTTCAGTATGTTTACGACAAAGATCATGCTGACTAAGAAGTATGTCCAAGACGACAATAGAAAGAAAATTCAATCTCTTTGAAAATGGTGAAGAAACATTCCCCTTTCTACCAGATCGGACTTTCAGTGATTCTTTTACTACCGGATGGAATAAGCTCACAGTTAGTGCAAGCGCATCTGATGAATCAATGGCAATTTCCGACATTGGAACTATTAAAGAGCTTGAACTCCGAGTACATCCAGATGATGTAGACAAGATCACTGTTAAATACAATGGTGGTTCAACAGCGTATGCTGTAAGCCCAATAGAGCTTGTTTCTGAGACTGTAACTATAACTGCTAGTAACTCTAGTTCAGCAGCCGTAAATGCGTACTGGAGGGCTATCTATGAGTAAGTTTGACGCCGTTACATTACAGACACAGATATTCAATGACTCTAAGATTGTAGTTCCATTGAGCAGAGTTCTTACTTGGATTAGTAAGGATAAGGACAGCACAGTTAGATACTATTCTAGTGCCCATGAGATAGCAGCAAGTGCTAGTGATGAGGCAATCTCATTAGATGAGGATAGTAACACAGAGCTTACATTAATCTGGACAGACTCAGTTAGTGACACAAATATCACTGTAAAAACAAATGGAGATTCAGTGGGGATGTCAGTACCACGAATCCTAAGTGGTGCTTTAACTGGCTTGACAGTTAGCAATGCTGATGCCAGCAATACAAAAGATTTATTAATCGGTCGGATAGTAATTAGCGCAACAAATACAACATTAAAGGAGAGTAGAGACTAATGTTATATGAAGAACAAAAAAAGAAAGCAGTAAAGATAGGTAAGAAGAACTATACTTGGAACGCAAAGCCAGGGGTAGTAAGTCTTGCAGATGCCTTATGGAACAAGATGTATCCATTCCTAGAAGGCGTTGATGAGCAAATGAAATATGATGTTTTGATTGAGCAACTAATCATTATCGCAGCTTATAACTCTAAGGTTATCCCTGACAAGGATTTACCAGTACAAAATTTACCAAGAGAGATTATTGACAATAAACCAGAAGTTCAGAAAGAACCTATTTTGAGAGATCATCCAGAATCATTTGACGGACTGGAAGTTCAAGAGGCTCTAAATGATCTATTTGATGATAAATTAGAAGAAGTAACAGCCAATAGAGCTGTTCAATTATTGAGGTAAATTATGGCACAAGGATCACAAGCAAGAGATGGAGCAAGTAAGGTAATACCTAACGTATTTGAACCTAGCGGTACTACAACAAAAGTAGCCAGTTCAGGTGCATCAGCAGCGTCAGCAGCTTTTAGTAAAGATACGATTGTAAGAATTGTCGCAGACGCAGCTTGTCATTATAAAATTGCAGCAGCACCTACAGCAACAACTGCTGATGTTTACTTACCAGCAGATGCAGGTGAGCAGATATTAATTAAGAGTGGTAACAAAATTGCTGTGATTGCAGCGAGTGTGAACTTGTATATTACGGAGCTTGTTTAATGTTTAAAGGTGGCGGTAAAGAGAAAATTGTAAATAAGGGACCAGCAGGGCCACAAGGTTTACAAGGACCTCCTGGACCAGAAGGACCTAGAGGAGAAACTGGTGCGCCAGGCCCAAAGGGAGAAACCGGCCCTCGTGGAGAGCGTGGACCAGCGGGACCGCAAGGACCACAAGGGGGGCCGGGACCACAAGGTAAAGAAGGACCTAAGGGATCAACTGGACCGCAAGGACCAGCAGGTTCCGATGGTTTACCAGGGCCGCAAGGACTGACAGGGATTCAAGGAGAGCGTGGACCACAAGGATTACCAGGGGCACAAGGACCACAAGGGGAATCAGGACCACAAGGACCACAAGGTGAACAAGGACCAGCAGGTGAACCAGGGCCGCAAGGACCAACAGGGGAAGCTGGTAAGGATGGAAAAGATGCGCCATATAGTACCTGGTTGAAGATTAAAGAGATCAACGTAACCACTGATAATGCAGAGCCTATTGTGTTACTTGAAGAAAAACCAACAAGTCCATTAGTTGGGATTGATTTAGTTATCATTGGTTCAGGGACAGACAAGAATGTTACTGCTGTAATCAAGAAGTTGTTTGTGTTCAATGTTAATAAAAACAGTATAGATGAAACCACTTTAACCCAAAGAAGAACTCATGATGCTTTGACAGTATATGCAGAACTTAAAGATGGTGTTTACAAAGTATTTTTAACTGGGATTAAGGAGCAGATTAACTGGAAAGGCAAAGCCGAAGTCTATGAATTATGAGCTTTTTAAATTCATTTTTATTTGAAGGGTTTTTCACTTTTATAGAAAGTGCAGTTGGTTTAACAAATTATATTCTATTAGAGACAGGAGATGTTTTATTGCTGGAAACCGGTGATAAGATTTTATTGGAATAGCTATGGCAGATACAAAAATCTCAGCATTAACAGAAATGACTCAGCCAACTGCTGACGACCTGTTTGTAATGGTAGATGATCCTAGCGGTTCACCAGTCACTAAAAAAGCTACTAGAGCAAATGTTCGTAAGATATTAATTAACGCCACTGCAAAGACTACTAACTATACACTAGCTGCTGATGATGAAATAATTTTAGGAGATTCTACTGGTGGTGAATTTACCATATCAGTTCCGACTGCCGTTGGTAATGAAGGAAAAGAATGGACTGTTAAAAAGATTGCTGGTAGTAATAATGTCATTATTGATCCAGATGGTTCAGAAACGATTGATGGGGCTAGTGATTATAGATTAGTAAATGTCAATGAATCGGTGTCTTTTGCTTCGGATGGCACTAATTTATTGATAACAAAGGTATATATTCCATGATCTTACTATTATTATTCTTCTTACTATTACCAGCTAATGCAGCAACAGTTACAAATGGTGGGACTACAATTAGTAACTTTAGGAATCTAGAGTTCAATGGTAGCGTTACCTTAACTGGAAATCAATCCAATGGCTATGCTTTAGTGGAAATCATAGATACAGACAGTGGAGGCACAGTAACTAGTGTCGCTATCAGTGGTACTAACGGTATGCTTTCTACAGGTGGTCCTATCACAACAAGTGGCACTATTGATATCGCTTTAGATCAAGGACAAGTATTGGTTCCTAGTGCTATTGGTTCTACTGTTCAAGCGTGGGATGAACACTTGGATGATATTGCAGCAATAACCCCGGGTGCAGAAAATAGAATCATAGTTGCAGACGGACTAGGTGGCTGGTCGGTGGCAGCATTTAGTTCACTAGATACTAATACTAATGCAAGCACTATCTGCTCAGGTTCTACTACTTACTTAGATGGTGAAGGTAACTGTGATGATATTAGTTCTGTGTATCAAGCAGCGAGCGCAAACTTAACTACACTAGCTAGCAATGATGGTTCTAATTTAACAGGGGTAGATGCTGCAACACTGGATACTGTAGACTCTACAAGCTTCCTAAGATCAGATGCTAACGATACTTTCAGTGCAGCAACTTTAACGATAGATGGTAACGGTGCATTTAATCAATCAGTATATTTTGATGCAATCCCCTCTACCACAGCAACAACCACAACAGCCCTAGACTGGAGACTTGGTAATAAGCAGAAGATTGACTTAGCAGCAAGTATCACTACTTTCAACTGGACAGCTCCAGCGGGACCAACAAGTTTGCAGTTGCAGATAGTACAGAATGGCACTAGTAATACAGTAGCTTTCCCTGCTGCGGTTCAATGGCCGGCAGGAACAGCCCCAACAATTACTGCTGCTGACACAAGTATTGATTGGGTTAGCTGTGTATATGATGGCACGAATTATTTTTGTACAGCGAGTCAAAATTTTCAATAAGGAGTAAGTTATGAATAAAGCAGAGCGTATAACAGATTTAAACAATAGAGTAGTCAAGGTGATAGACACTTATCCTGGCAACACTATTAATGGTGGTGATAGAGAGTATTCATTTAATACTAGGATCAAAACAGATCAGGGCTTTAGAGAAGAAAACTATACAATCGTAGTAGTTGGTGAAGGCACTGAAAATGAAGAAGCTGATTATGGCGGCAAGGTTCCACCACCATTGCTATCGAGAGAAGGGATGTTGAAGCAAAGACTTGAATATCTCAAGACCCAGGGCGATTTAGTGTTCTGTGATCTTACACATCTTGGAGTTCCGTTTACTACATTCAAGCTTGATGGTGCTAAGAAGGTTGCAGTAGATTTAGATGGTGAATTAATTATTGAACCTATTGAATAATGAGATGGTTACTAGCACTAGCCTTGATACTGCAGACATTGCCAGCATCGGCTGTTGACTGGTATGCAGATACTGATTTCCTCTACAGGCAAAAGATCACTGTAGACAATACTAAGGTTGGAGCAGACTTAACCGACTTCCCTGTTTATTTAAACACAGATGATTTAGCAGCAGGGTTTTATACTCATGCTCAAGCAGATTGTGATGATGTGAGAATAACCAAGTCAGATGGTACTACCGAAGTCCCAAGAGAGATTGTGTTCTGTACCGGCTCTAATGGCGAGATTCACTTCAAAGCTAGTGGTACTTTATCAGGTTCATCGGATACAGATTTTTATATCTATTACGGTAATGCTAGTGCTAGTGACTATGCTACTTCTGCAACATACGGTGCAGAGAATGTCTGGTCTGATTATGTAGCAGTATGGCACAACCAAGAGAATCCAGCAGGTTCAGCTCCACAGGTTTTAGATTCTACCGCTAATAACAATGATATGACTAGCGCTGGTTCAATGACGGGTGCTGATTCAGTAGCAGGTAAGTTGTCTGGAAACGCTCTAGATTATGATGGTACTGATGATTACTTAACAGTTGCCGATAGTGACAGTTTGGATAGTAAGTTCAACTTGACTCTAAGTTTTTGGATGAGTACAACTAATACGGCACACGGCAAGGCGTTTGTTAGCAAGGCTGCGGCTGGAGCTGGTACAAGCGGTGGATATTTAGCAGGGTTTGTGAACAGCGCATCACAGAGGGCTTTTAACTTCTTAACATATAATGGTACTAGTGCAACAACTATTATCACAGGCAGCACCGTTGTTAATACCGGAGATTGGTTTTACTATACCGGGGTTCAAGATGGTGGAACGAGAGCTGATCTATACGTCAATGCTAGTGTAGACGGTAGTGACACTAGTACAAGCGGGCTTTCTGCTGGTACGCATGTAGTAAACCAAGCAACCAGAGGTGATACAGGAGTTAAGGTAGCTTGTAAGTTAGATGAAGTTAGAATCAGAAACGAGGCTATGTCTAGCACTTGGATCAGTACAGAGTATAACAACCAATCATCTTCTTCAACTTTTTATACAGCAAGCGCAGAGGAAGAAGTACCAGTATCCGCAGGGATTGGATTGGAGCATGGATTTTTCTTTTGACCTTTTGGTATTGGTTAGCTAGTTGGATTATATTAGGAGGCGAATATGCGAATAAGTAGAGAAGGATTACAGTTGATTAAAAACTTCGAGGGGCTTGTATTGGAGGCTTATACATGTCCGGCTGGCTTGTGGACTATTGGTTATGGCTCAACGATAATTTCAGGACATCGTGTAAAAGAGGGTGACGTAATAAACAAAGAGGAAGCGGAACTCGCTCTGGAAGATCATTTGGAGAACGAAGTATATCCAGTTTTATTTTCATTAGTAAAAGTCCCACTCACTCAGCACCAATTTGATGCGCTTTGTAGTTTTGTTTATAATGTCGGAGCAGGGTTATTTAGTCAATCTACTTTACTGCGTAAGTTAAATAAACAGGATTATGCAGGTGCTTCTAGAGAATTTAAACGCTGGGTGTATGCAGGTGGGAAGAAGCTAGAAGGCTTGATCCGCAGAAGATCAGCAGAGGAGCATCTGTTTCTGTTGACTATCTAAACAGTCCTTGTATCACCATTTGAGCAATGATTACCGCTACCGCAAAGCCTCCGGCTGCGTATGCCATCTTAACTTCCAATTTATTCAGACAGGTTTGATTGTCTAGTCCAGTTTGCTTAATGTCTCTCACGTTGTCCTCCATGCGAACAGCTCGTTCCTCGTGAATAGTTAACCGCTTATCTAATTTAGCATTATCTTCGCTTATCTCATCTAATTTAGTCCAGATTCTTTGAACACTATCTTCCAGCTCTTTCGTCATAACTATTTCCATTTCGGTCCAAACCATTTAACAATCATTTCTGCGAGTTCTTGCATCTTTTATCATTTTATCTTATGATTCATAAAATTAGGATTGCCTGGTTCCGGATAAGCGTTATGTAGTATGAGTAATTGCTCTTTCAATAAGCATAGTTCATGAAAGATATTATGAATTGACCTTTGGCTTGCATTAGTAAACTCAAGAGCCGCCCCCTCTGGTTTATCGTAAATATAGAGTTGATTAGATTGTTGAATGAATTTAACTTGCCGAGACATATACTCAGCAGTTTCAAGCATCTTCATTAACAAAGTATCAAAGCGATAACGGTGGCTCTTTGCTGCGTCTTGATCTGTCATAATCCATAAAACCTGCGAACTCTGCTTCCTTGCAGATAAGAGTTCTTAATAACTCAGCCTTAGTAGAGAGGTGATAATAACCCATTAGTTGATTAATATATTTATCAATGGTGTTGTCTACTCGGAATAAAACAGATATTGGAAACTCTTTCTGCCTTGGCATAGTTATATACTATCAAGGGTTATCACTGAGGTCAATAACTATATATCTAAGTGATATATAATTCATAAATAAAAATTTATATTACGATGAAGTCATGAGAAAAAAAGAAATATGGTATCCATTAGGGCGACCTGCCATCCAGCAAACAGATAATGATATCAACGAGGTTGAGCTATTAAAAGACTTTGTTGTCATTGATGATGAGGGTACTGAATGGATTGCAAAAGAAGGTTTGATTAGTGATGGTGAATCTTCCCCTGAAATGTTTGAATGGTTAGCAGGTGATCCATTTGCAGCAGTCTCATTACCGGGGGTCATTATTCATGATTATTATTGCAAGACTAAAGAGAAACCGCAACAAGATACACACAAGATTCTTTATAAACTATGGTGTCATGAGATAAAACACAATAAAGAATTTGGTTGGGTCTTGGCACTACCTTGGAACAATAAAGCATGGCATTACAGTAGAGCGTGGGTAAAGTGGCGACTTGTTGTCAGGTATCAAAGAATTAAAAATCCAGATTGGCAATAATTTTAAAATTGATAACTAGAATTTAACCTGAATTTGTTATCTTAAATACATGAAGCATAGGGCAGGTAGAATACCCCAAAAAATGAATCCCTCATTTTTTTATCTGCCCTTTCTTTTTAACTAGCCCGATGTAGTGCCCTAAGTATAGACCGAGGAGCTGCTGCTTTTGCAATAGAGGGAGCCATTGCAAAGCCGAGTATTAAGGCTCCGGTACAAAAGAATAGTTTAGGTAGTGTGTATTGTAGTGTATCCATAATAAAAAGGTGTGTATTAATCTTTTATTTTCTTATTGTTCCCTCTAAATATTACTAACATAGAATCGTGCATACCAGCAGCGTTAGTTACCCACTCGCCCTTAGTATTAAAACCTTGAAATTTAATCCTTCCACGTATGAATCTAATTTCCGGGTTGTTTGGCAATATACTATCGTGGAATAGTTTGGTTGATGTAGACACTGGCAGTAACAACACACATAGTTTACCTTTTGAACTTTCTTCTATCGCTTTTAAAACAAAAGCCTCTTTAAGTTTTCTTGAATAAGGGGGATTTACAAAATTTGAATTACCCCAAGACACCTCTAGCCCATTAAATTCTATTTCACTTTCAGTATAAGGACATGGGTCAAAATCAAAATGAAATTCAGCATTTAATTGATTATATAAGTTCTCTGGAGTTTTCCAGTTATCTGAGTGTTTTAGGTTTCTATTTTTCATGTGTCTATCTTTAAAAAGGTGCGCCCCTGAGTCTGTTTAAGATGTCCCTTCTTGTTTGACGATCCTGGAATATAGGGTATTCAGGAGAGGGGCGCATAACTGTTAGTCTTCTTCAATTTCACTCAAAAGAAATTCTGCAATCTCAAGGGCTTCATCATAATTTTCTTCTTCAATAGCCTCTTTTAGCTTCTGTCTTTCTTCTAGTTCTGGCTGCTTTTGAAACACCTGTATACAATACGTGCCACTAGGTTTGACTAATGTCTGTGTCACTTTGCATTTATATTCTCTACATGCTGTAATCATTGCCTCTACTGGCGTCATCTTCAATTTCATTTATCCTCTCCTATATATTCCCCTCAATCCCCTCTTATCATCTATCGAAAGCCCAAGGTGCTTGAGCTTACTAAACTTCCCTATCTGCATAATTGATCTTGGATGCTTGGAGTGACCCAAACCAAAAGTATGTCCCGCCTCATGCCCAATCAAGTTAGCAAAGTAATTCAAACCAATCCCTTGACTGATATCTCCTGCTACTTCTCTAAGTCTAATATCATTGACTGTGATAACAGTACCATGAACCCTAGTCCCTGCCTGGCTCGTAACAAAGTCTGTGTGCGCTACTCTAGTGCCCTGGCCATAGTCCTCATCTGGAGCATAGCGAACAATGATTGCAGAGTTAGCACTAGCGTAGTAACTCGCTTCTAATGCAGAAGTCCAAGCTCCATCAAGCATCTGCACTCTAACTTTAAATGGTACATTCTTTCGGTACTGCCATGCTATATACTTGAATCTCTTAATCACTTTCCTGTCTAATGTGCTTGGCAAGATAATTGTGCAGGTTGGTTCAGCCCACCGTTTGCCATTGAGAGTGTAAGCGAAAGCAAACTGTTGACTTGTTAAGATCAAAGTCAACGAAATTAGTAGTTTTGTTGTCATCTTAAGCATATTCATTACTGTTCATTTCCTTCCATAGCTCTTTGCAGAACTCAGACTTACTTTTTCCTCTAGGTACGAGAAATCGAGGGGCGGGAGTTTGATATTTAATCTGTGCCAGTCTAAGTATTTCTGAGTAATTAAAGTCGTCTGTTAATAACCAGTCCATATCATCAACTCCAAATCTAGGTTTTTCTAAATCAAAAATATAGTGTGTTTTAGTTTCTCTCATCTAATCCTAGCTCCTTAACTATTTCGTTTATCCTATCCACACACTTGTTAGCAAACTTCAACTGTTCTTCTTTACGACTCCCGAAGAAGCAACAAGCAAGCATGCCCTGACGACCAATGTTCTCTACTAACTCTTTCACCAATTCCTTCTGCACCGGATTTAGTTTTGTTTCATTGTCCATCGTTTTGCTCCTCTCTCACTATATCTGCGCACGGATCGTCCGTTGCTATTAATTTGCCATCCATTTTGAAATATCGGGTAACTATTCTGAATGGATCACCAGGGACTCCTTTGCCGCATCCAAGAGTCGTTTCAATTACTTCTATGATTCGTGAATGACATCTTGGTTCGCTTAAATTTTCAACCATCGTTTTGCTCCTTAGTTAGTTTTATTAACGCTTCGCCTAGTGCTGTGGTGGCGCATTGGTAATCGTCCAAACAGGTAAAAATAGTTGTATCTGTTTGAGATGTTCTTATGGCATAACCTGCGCTATTAAACAAGAGCCTGCCCCAGCCTCCTATCTCCCTCAACTTATCAATAAGCTGCGCTGTATGAGGCTTAACAATATGCACGCCCTCTATTTCTTTTATCAACTCATACTTATTAGGTGGGAAAGCAACACCTAATTTCTTTAGCTCCAATGAAAGTTCGTCATTTAAATAAATATCACTCACCCAAACACCTCCTCTAGTATCTCTTGTCGTTTCTCTTTAGGGAAACTGAATGTAGTTGTGATCCCATAACCTGATACAGACTGTTGATCTAATCCAATTAGCAACAGGTTTACCCATTGGCGGGGGCTTAGGATGTTTGTTAGTAGTTTAGTTATCATCTGCTTCTAGTTGCTCCATTCTCTTTTTGTACCAGTAGTCATACTCTGCCTGTTTCTGTGCTTCCGCTTTAGCACTATGCCCGGATAAATGTTCCCACACTTCCAAAGTATGAACTTCCTTCTTGCAGCCGCAAAAGTCTTGTATTCTAGGAGGGATTATTCCGCCCCAAACAGTCGGCATTAGCACATCTTCATTCCCGCACTTCGGGCACGTTGCATATTTGTAACTCATTCCTTCACCTCCTTAACTTCAACCTTATACTTTCGTCCATTAACTTCAATCACATCATGAGCACCGAGTAAACTAGAGTCCTTCTCTACCATCTCTGCAAACTTCTCAACGACTGCTTTGAAAGCATCGTCAAGGTTGTTTATTTTTCTGTAGTGTCCGTTAAATTCAGTCATTCTTCACCTTCCATCCTTTGCCTCCCAATATGTAATTAGCACCTGTTATCCCAAGGCAGACAATTATTGCAGTCGCTGATCCAGTGAGCCCGATAATGAAAACTGTTTTGCACAGATAGCATACAAAATCAAAACTCTCCGCTAACACCTCACTCATTCACTAACCCCCTTGCTCTTCTTCGCCTTCCATTCTTTTATATATCCACTCATTGGCTCGTTACTTTTGTCGAAACCTAGTAAGCAAGCGAGTCCTATAAGGGTGGCTAGTAGTAGTAAGTATTTAATCATTCTTCACTCACCTTCGCCATCAACTTCTCCATCCGCTCTCTATGCGCCTCTCTCATCGCTTCACAAGCCTTGATATGTTCCTGTTCAATCTTATTACCAGCATCAAGTACCTTCTGCAACTCATCATCACTAATAGTGATCTTCATCCCATGACGTTTTGCATAGTCCTTGTAGTCTTCTAGTGTTATTGGTTTTACATCCATGGCTCTAATGTTCTCCTTTCTTCGGCTTCTCTCAAACGCTGCTTATACTTCTTGTCAAACAAACCTCTAATAAATTCGTAAGCAAAAGGTAGCAGCACCACTGATAATATTATAATTACTAATTTTTTCATTTTAACTCCCTATTCCTGTTATAAATCCCCAGATCCAATTCCAAACCAACTCCCACCAAGTTGGCTCAGTGATTGGTTCCCAGCAATCCTCGCAACTAAATAACATATTCTTTTTTCCTTTGTGTATATCAACTATAAACCTTTTCAACTGCTCTACTAATATCCATTGGTGCATCGTAGTTAGTATTTCCTTCTGGTGAAAGGTAGTCAGCCCAGACCCCAGTATCCATACATCTAGTGTAAATCTCTAATCCTAGTTTCATTTTAGCTGCGCCACGCTCTAAAACATAATCAGGACAAGGGACTACAGCACATTGACCGCTATACTTATTCTGGAAGATCCAAGAGAATCCCTTGACATCATAACCATTACGTTCAGCCATGAATTTATAGAAATAAGCCTGTAAGTCATAACTATATTTCTTGATAGTCCAAGCGATCAATTCATCATTGATTGCATGTTCACAAGTCTTGTAATCAAATACTATCTGCCCATCAATGATTGCATCTAACTTTGATTTCAATTCAATATCATCAATCACAGTCATTAATACTTTCTCTGCTTCCACTTGTTTATTGTTAAGTAATGCAAGTGTTTGCGGATTAACTTTCAATTCATCTAGTAAGAAATCAATTTGCTTCATTTCGTAAGGTGTGATTATTTCCTGACCGTAATATTCAGTGAAAGCATCAATCATATTCTTCTTAGCTTCATCTGATTTTGGTTCAAAGAAATAAGTGTTTCCATCAATCGGAGCATCTTGCACTTCTTCCCATCTGCAACGGCCCTTGACACGAGCCACATCTTCATTTGGCAGTGAAAGGTAAGTACCAAATGTTTTATAACTAGATACAAATAGCTCAGGTTCTAATAGAGCTGCATGTACCTTAGTGCCAAAGTCCATTGCATAGGTTTCCTTGAAAGGAAGTTCTTTAGTTATATGTCGTTTATAAAACAGAGCAGGGCTAGTTATCAAGTCTTTCAACTTAGAGCTACTCATCGCTTCTATAATTCGGTAGTCCTTATCTATTTCTTGTAGTGTTCTCATAGTTCAGTCATTCCTCTTTTTAGTGCTTGAATTGCGATATTCAATTTCTCTTTAACAACTCCTCTCTTAAAAGCGAGAGTACCTTCGCCTTTAGTTAAGTAGTTTTTTAGTTTTGACTTATTGCGATACCCGCTTAATTGATCGTTAGCAAGCATTACATAGTCAGCCACCGTTGAGATGGTCTCATCCATTTTTTTATTCATTGTTGTTTTCTCCTTTATTCCTCTAACTCTGATTCTTTGACTTTTGTGATGTCAATATTTCTGAAAGGTGCTACAGCGATAAGCTCATCATCAGTGGCGACGCGGACAAATTTAGCGTTAAGCGTGCAGTATGGCTTATTATTTGCGCTCACCTTCGCTTCTGAAAAGATTTCAAAAACTCCTTCAACTGGGCTGCTAATCTTGTTTGGTAGCAATGATTTTGTAATTGTACCCATAATCGTATTGTATGAGAGCATTTTGGATCTAGATTTAAACACTAATCTGTAAGGCATCCCATTAACAGCGACAATTAGAACCTTCTTACGTTGGTAGAATCTGCCGTTGTTACCTAAGCAAACAAGTGGGAATTCCAAATTAGATTTATCTCTTGGGTTCTCGATTGCTGTTAGTAAAATTTCTTTACCTTCAGCATCATAAACTACAGGACAAGTTTGCGGACTGTAAAAGTCTTTAACCTCTGCAATAGTTTCTACAAAATCTTCTTTTGGTGCGCCACCATCCACGCTAGGATCTGATTTCCAGACATCAACCAAGAACTCTGATTGTACTGGCTGACATTCAAAAGATGACCCAAAGACTACGTTATCAGCTACAAAGTCTCCGTTCTTACAGCCAAGGGTATCTTTAAGTGTATTGTTCCCTTGCACTAGAATCATACTGCTTGGTCTCAAATCAGCGACATTGAAGTTAAATCCTGATAAGTCTATTGCTGTACTTGATTGTGTTGTTAATTCGTTACTCATTAGTTACTTTCTCCTTTTTAATTTCTTTTATTTCAATTTTTTCTAATTCCTTGTTGAGTTCAAACATAAGGTCTTCGCTATAAACAGTATCTATGTTGCTATCTGTAACTATTGCATCAACCTTATACTTAGCCTGAAAAGCAGCCTTTTGTGTGTTATCAACTATTTCAAGGGGTAGCTTTCCACCTTCTAGTGCCAAGGTAACCGTAATATCATTACCAGCCGCTTCTAGCTTGTCTTTGATTTGGCCTATTCTTCTTGATGCCGTTTCTTGATCCTGGGCAACTACCCAGACTATATATAATTCGTTACTCATTTTGTCTCCTCTATTTTTACTTGTTTTTCTTTTGCCAATGCAATTATTGCTTGTCTAACAATTTCTGTTTTATTATCAGCAAGGTCTAATTTTTTAGCAACTGCTGCAAACAATTCTGCATAACTTCCCCTTAGTTCTGCTACTACTCTAATGTATGGTTCAAACATTTATTCATCTCCTTTGTAATTGTTATCATCCGGGTGTCTTTCAGCAACCCCTTTATCTTGGTACGATCTTAATGTCCTATTGATTTCAGCGATTCGTTCATCGATTCTGCTGAACCAATAATGCATTTCAGCCTCAGCATGACTAACTTCATAGCCTCGTTCTTTTGAGATTAATTGACGTTTTTCTTCAATAGCGATCCATTGATCTGCCCCTGAATCATCAACGAAATCTCTGCTCGGATCGTTTATTTCATTAAAGAAATGGTTTTTAATTGCGCTCATTGTTGTTTTTTCCTTTTATATAATTATATATCATTATCGTTATATATGCAAGACTCATCATCACTATCTAACATTAATTTTCTATAATCGGTGTAGGTATTTTTTGCAACGATAAAGAATAGTTTTAATAGAAATGGGTCTATCAATTCTCCAGACATATCTATTGCGTTAATGTAATCAACTATTTTATCGCAAGCAATTTTTCTACTTAGCAAATGTTTGTAGTGTCCGTTTTGCACATATAAATCTAATACTTTTTGTTCCAAAGTTTTAGATCCGTCTAAGTGTTTGGTCATGATCTCACCATCCTAATTGTTATCCAGATTATCAACGCCACAGCAAGACTGTGAATTGTTGGTGTCTCTGCTAGATACACTAGCTGTTTTAGTATTAGTTCCATTGTTATTTTTCTCCTTTTAGAGTTCTAAACTCTGACCAACCCAGTACAAACAAAACAAAAGACTGGGCTGGACACAGGTTAGGGTAAACTATCTAGTTCTTACTACTGCTGTCTCTCGACTTGCCCATTCAGAGATATAAGAATTGTTAGGGTTTAATGTACCTTTGTCAATCATTTGGGCTTCTATGCCTGTTAGAACCGCATCAGCCTGCATTGCTTTAGTATGTGCTGATCCATAGCGTTTAAAGCTTCTAGCTGCTTTAGAATAGGCTTTGGAGCGCTGTTTATACATTTTCGCTTCAGCTTTTGCATAATATCCTTGATATCTAGCTATATCTTCATGCCTACGAATTAAATCACCATGATAATCTGCCTTTGCCTTTGGAGCCCCAGCGATTCCACCGATTGCTATCACTGTAAATAGTGCTATTGTTGTTTTTTTCATTGTTTTTCTTCCTTTTTTTGTTATTACAAATTTATCTAATCCTTTTTTCTTAATAGTCTTTCTTTGATTAAAATTTTTAGATCATGCTTTTTCTTAACTTCAAGCTCGTCATCGTGGCTTGGTTCTTGTTCTAGGCTTTGGTTTTTATATCGCCCTGATTTAATGTTGCGTTCAAGCATATTAATAGAATTGTCAAGATGTGAGTCTGTCATATCTTGAATTAATATTCGCTCGCCTTCTCGGGTAGTCCAATAAACCCGCTTTGTTTTTAATCGTTGCTCAGCTTCCCAGGCTTTGGATTCTTCCTCTAACGCTCTGTCCAGTTGCATTTCCATAAAATCAGCCATATCGCCCATCATTGTTTTTCTTCCTTTTTTTGTTGTCACCTATAAATCATTTGCTATAAAATCCAGAGATTTGCGCCAAGCAATTCTTTTATTTCTATCAGAGCTTGGCCCTTCTTTTTGGATAATATCTGCTAGTTGTCTAAGTCCACCAGCTATAATCTCGTATTTATCTAACTCTTGTTTATTCAGAGTTTCATCTAATTTTTGTCTAATCAAATCTAAATTCATCATCACTCCTTAATATTCAAACACTTCTATAATCCCAGTGTTATCGATATTAATGTCCATCAGATGACCGGTATCAATATTAAATACTTGACCCGATAGATTGTCGTTTGCATCAGCATATAATGTTCCAGATGATATTGTCCCACTGGTATAATCAAACACGTCCACGGATGCAGTTCCTGAGCCTCTGGTGTAGTCTATTTGTGCCGGCCTATATAATCCCTCAGAATATCTATAAATCTGTGTATTCGCCCATATAGGGCTAATTGTGTTAATTGTTATTAGTGCTGTTAGTATTAATTTATTCATCGTTATTTGTTCTCCTTATAATTCACGGCCAAAAGCGTCTATAGTTGCGCCAGTATCTTCATCTATAAATTGAACTGAATCAGTGTATAGACGCTCCCAAGCAAATTCTCTTATCTCTTTAAAGAATTTATCTCTATCTTCTTTTGTAGCTATGCTTTGATCGTGAAAATCAAAACTTATTTCTAATGTATAGTATTTCATATTTATAATATCTCCCATAAGATGTTTGTACCGTCATGCTCTACTATTTTTTGGCCTTTGCTACGGTCAACTAATTTTCTAGCAGTATCAAGATTAAACCAACTATCTTTATCGGTTCCTTTGTTTAGAATAGTTCCATCTTGATTTTGTATTCTAAAAATATACTTATCGTATTTAGATATTTTTTCTAGTTTTTCCATTGTTTTTCTCCTTTTTAACAAAATATCTCATAATCTTCTAGTGCTAGTTCAGTTTCGATTACTGAGTCATCATAAGATTGCAGTAATTCTATGATTTCCTGTTCTAACTCAACACTATTTGCTGCTAGGTATTCCCCTAATTTATATTGTTCCATTGTTATTTGCTCCTTATCTCTTTTTCTATCGCATTGTAAATTATTATTGCTAAGTCAAATTGTTGGTCTAGGTCTAACTTACCTTTATGAAATAGTCTACAGTAACTTAATATCCCACTATGTAGCCAATTAAAATCTGGCTTTGCCCTGTAGTTATCCAACAGTGACCCCTTCAATTTCTAAACCTGTCGAATTTACCAGGTTTAAACCCTTGTTAGCTTGTATTTTATTTAGTATCCAGTAGTTATACCCTTCAAGTTCTAAATGCGTATATTTGCTATTGAGTATCTGAGCCCTTGTGTAAGCTTTATCCTTTGCAAAGGGCGTGTATTCCTCTTGGATCATTTTGACAACACGCATTAACCCCGATTTGGTTCTACTACTGTCTTGTTTTGCTATTAATCTATTATTCTTAACAGCCCAGTCAATTAATCCTTGTCTACCGCTTGTATTTAAAATGTTTAGTAGTTCATTGTCTTGATCGTATAATTTCATTGTTTTCACTCCTTATTTTTTATAAATAATCAATACCCAATATCTGCTTAATTTCTTTAAACCGTTCAATCTTTCTCCAACTTGGTTCTTCAAGCTTGCCATTATTGCTACTGGGATATAAGTCTGGATCTAATTTTAATTCAAATAATTCCTTAATTAATTCTACTTGTTCTTTTGTTAGTGTCATCATTTGAATACCCCAATAATTAAGCTATAACCATTATGTCCCTGTGACCAATTAACTGTATTCGCGCCTAGATCATAAAGCTTGGATACAGCGTTAGCAATCTCCTGCTTACTTGGGAGTGCCGATATTTTTATTGTTCTTGTCATTGTTATTACTCCTTTTAATATCTTTAAAAATAAACCCGCTAAGCTAAGACATGAAAAAAAACTTAGCGGGTATAACCTGTTATGCTTGCAATCGTAAATCTCTAATCACTTGCTTGACATTGAATTTTTGCTTTTCGCCTATAAAGCTAAGTATAAAAAGCTTGCTATTATCGCTTAATTTACTGCTAGTTACCCATGCTGGCTCATTCAATGATTGATTAATTTTCTTAGCTGCATCCCGTAATATTTTATTTAAGTAATAACTGCTATCTTTATCATGGCTTATAAATATTCCATAAGTCCCAGCTTGTATAATGTCACACTTGACACCTAATCCCTTAAGCAAGTTACCAATTTTTGTTATTCTGTCTTGATATTTCATTGTCTTATTTTCCTTTTCTTACCTAACACTCGCTAGGCTTATTGCTGCCCAGTGAGTTAGACTGAGCAGAATATAAGCTTAGTTAATAATCTTCCACACTATAAATTACTTCATAAGCTGGCATATAATCACCTAAATCTCTTACTTGCTCGATATCTTCCCATTCGTTGATTTGCTTTGCAATATTAATAGCTTCCTCGCTTGATGTAGCAGTAACTATTTGGTCTTGAGTAACTTCAATTAATAGGTCAAAAGTTTTAATTACTTTATATTGATTCATCGCCATATATTCCTCTTTCCCAGTAACCGTTATCTAGTTTTTTACAAGTTTTGCGAATCCCGCCTAAATGTCCATTGCCTACTTGTATCAGGCTCTTACCATTATCAAATTTGTTAAACCGCCAAATAGGATAACCATTAACATCATCACAAAAACAATATCGATCTAAATACCAGTGGTTATTACCCGCTGGACATTCTTTAAATAAGAATGGCATTATTTTATGTAAAAACCGTTTATACCATGGAGCGTACCTACTTGACATTAGAATAACCCTCCGATATCACAAGCAGTTTTGTTAATACTGAAATCTTTAATAGTCCCTTGTTTTGTGAATATAACTTCAATATCGTATTGCTTTACATAGAATGTAATTGAATTGCTATATTTGCATCCTGAAAATCCATCTTCAAGACTATAGATATCCTTACCAGCGATAATATTAACTAGCTTAGTAATTCTATTTTCAAGATCCTTGCTAATGGTGAATCTCTTACAAGCAAATATATCCTTGACTTCAGGTATTTTAATTTGCTTGACTTGCTTTAATATGTCTTTCTTATATCTCATTGTCTTAGATCTCCTTATCTATCTATAACCTATCCCTATTAAGATTAAGTTATATATATGATTATATAACTATATATACCCTAATGTCAATAGTATTAAACAATAAAATACTTAATTATATTTAATCTAAGATAGCACTGTTAAGAATAAACTAGAATGCTAATGCTATGATATATTGACAGTGTGGTTAATCTTGCGAATCCAAGAAGAGATGCAAGATATCTAAACTAGATAAACTTCTTGATTTACTTGTATCAGTACAACTTACGTAATTGTACTCAATTAACCAAACTTAGATTAAACTAAAAAAAAATAAATTAAAAAGTTTAATTTAGTAAATATGCCATACTAAATGCAAGATAGCGAAGCTAGTACAAAATAAAAATAATAAACAAATAACTATAACTAATATTACACTAAACTAAGAAAAGCTAGTAATATCAACAAATATATATGTATACTCTTATCAACATAACTATATAGTATCTTGAACTAGTAAGAGTAACCTATTCCCTTAGTAGGTAAATATAAATTATTCTAATATAGGCACCCATTGGGGCAAGCGAGAGTGGTGTAGGTGCAAGCATAGCCACTGACTTTATTTTAAATATAAAAAATAGACTGACATAGGGGTAGGGGGTTTGTTATAATAATTAATATGGTTAAGCGAAAAAAGATATGTGAATTTTTGGAAGATGTTAAAGAGTTTTATGAAATAGATGAATTGGGTAATATTTATGGAGTTAATGGTATGCAAATGGCTCCTCAGTTAACAGAGAAGGGGTATTTAAAGATAGGTGTGCAGTTAGTCAATGGTTATAAGAGATTTAGGATTCACAGGTTAGTGGCAATGGCCTTTATGGGTGTTCCAGAGGAGAAGATGGAAGTTAATCATTTAGATTGTAATAAATTGAATAATTGTGTAGATAATTTGGAATGGGTTACTCGCAAAGAAAACCATAAACATGCAATAGAAAGTGGTAAAATCGCAGCTCATGATATTGAGCAGTTAGATGGCAATGGAAAGGTTGTGAATGTTTATAACAGTTTATCTCAGGCAGCAAGAACGGTGGCTCCACCTAAAAGTTTTTGTAGTGCTAAATATCGCATTAAAGGTGCTATTAAGGGTTATATCATGGTAAATGGTAAAAAGACACGTAAATTAACGGCATATGGGTTCAAATGGCGATATAAGTAACCACACACACTTACCTGACAATGTATTTTTTTAGACTACTCACACTTACAGGGTAACCTATTTTTATTAGGGAGGTAGTAGGATATATAAATGGTTAATAATTTAGAGTTAATAGAAGAATTATTAGGTGGTGGTCAGATTGGTCTTGGTAATATAGATTTAAGTAATCGTCCAGTGGTAAGGAATCCAGATGGAAGTATTAGTACATTGCGTAGTATGAGTATAGGTACAGGTAGGGGTGAGACATTAATTCCAACGATAGTAGGTGGTAAAGAATTAACTCCAGATGCGGCAGTAGATCATTTTAGAAGAACAGGTGAGCATTTAGGTATATTTAATACTCCAGAAGCAGCGGATATATATGGTAGAGATTTAAGTCAACGGATGGGTCGTTTACATGGTAGATAGGTTATACTCATAATTATGGAGTTAGTTGTCTTAGTTTAGGATAAAGTCTTGTCTAATGGGCTTGTAGGGGGTGGATTATTGATGTTTATAGTAGTCCCTCATTGTTTAGTAGTATTAATAGATCTGCTGTGGCTTCTAGTTGGGGTTGTCCTTTTCCAAAAACAACCACCTTGGACACTTTATGAATTAAATCTATCTTATCTTCTATCTCACATATGATCAATGGATTAGGTGGAATTCCCTTAAAATTATCAAACACCCACTCAGGCAACCTAAGAGCCAACTTGTCTTGTCTAAATGTGGGGATCCAGTCTTTAATAAACTCAAATGGAGGGAGGTGTTTACTCCCCCTATTACCCATTGTCAGGAAATTTTCACTTGTCCAAAGGTTACCAGCGGGGTCAAAACTAGCATCAGGTTCTATCCCCTGCATGATAGGTGCTAATGCTTTGCATCTTTCGACACATTGTAGAACCAAATCCTTATTTGTCATGAGATTTCCTTTTAATATATTTCCACTTATACCCACCGGCAGTAAAAGTTTTGCCTCGCAAGACACAGCTTATATTGCCAGCACAAATACCCGTCTTTCTAGCAGCTTCATTAATTGATTTAAACCTTGTAACAATATCCCCTTTAAGATCACATTGATATATGGCTCTAGGGTTACGACTGCCGGTAAAAGCCAAACCGGTTTTTATGGCGTGATTAATATTTTGTTTACTTGTACACCATTCCAGGTTACTAATATGATTATTTTCTTTGTTACCATCAATATGATTACACTGCTCCCCTTTGTTTTCAAGGCGATCAAAAGTCCGTAATACCATAGTATGGACCAGATGATTTTCGTTAATCTGTAGACCGTGGTACAAATAGCCACCAGTATTGAAACGGGGATTTAGTAACCCGCCAGCGATATAAGGACGTTTCTTGGAAAGAACTCTCCCGTAGCTGCTAACTAAATAGTTATCGTTGACTGGGTAGTCTTTCCATTCTTCACGCTCGGTTTTGAGTACTAGGTCTTGGTTAGTCATATTTCTCCCATATTTTTACTTTGCCTGATTCTAAGTCTTGTTTAGTAGTATCACAATCGTAAGAGCCAAGACACTGGTAAAATTCATTGTGATAGAACACATCCACTCTTAATCCTTGTTTCTTAAGTGTTAAAAGAGAGAACAACATATCACTATAGCCAACATCATATTCGCTTCCATCTCCATCTTTTTCGATTCTTTCTTCTAAAATCTTGCAACATTTAGCCAAATCTAAGTGGTCATAATAATCACCCATATAATCATTGATATCAGTGGGTGGTTCATCGTTAGTGAGACTTTCTTTTAGATAGGAACCAAGGATACAATCATTGTCCCAAATGTGGCATCCATATCTTCTGCCGATATAAGAGTTACACCAAGATTTAGGTTGATCTATAAACTTACCTTCAATTAAATATTTAAAATCACCATATGTACTCATTCATATTTCTCCATTTGTTTCAATTTATCCAAACACTCTTGGTAGTTAGCAAAGGAACCTAACCACATGTCACCAAATATCGCACCTATTTTTTCAGCTCGCATGTGACCACCATTAGCATCCATTTGCCTATGGCAGCTATATCTAGTAGATGTAGCTGTATCCAAAAGAGTTCTTTCCGTAATCAATGTCATCGCTAATAGTATTAATATCTTCTTACTCATATTTCTCCATAATCTGTTGTATCTCTGCCAATGCTGCCTCTGCTGATTCTCTGGTTTTGAAATAGTTGGTGTCTATATCTCTAATAGCATCCGTGTTTAAAATGCAGTCATCAACTTCCCAGTCGTTAGTTTTAATACCTAGATTTATAAACCAAACTTTATCCCCAACCTTCCACTTAGACTCCCGCTTACTAGCCATATCTATAAACATCTTCTCTGTTTCAAGTGATAATTTACGATCTGCAATCGCTTCCTTCTCTAAATACTTCTGCTCATTCAAATGACCTATGATCTCATTGATCTTGTCCAATATCTCTCGATCTGCATATGTTAAACCCGTACCAAACTTTGCCTGCAACTTCTCAATCATTTACTCTGCTCCTTTACTTGCTTCAATAGTTTCAATGCTGCTAGGTGAATATCCTTTGCACCAACTACAGTGATAACTTTCATTGCTATTGGCTCCTTGCGCTTGCGCAACTCCTCTAATATCTGCTCAAGCGGTATCCATGGTAACCAGAGCATGAAACTATCTTCGCAAGGCTTGTTCGCTTCACCATTAATTTCAAATACCCGAGCAGTGGGGCTCCATATCATCCTAGGCTCAACACCATTCTCGTAAAGCCACTGCATAATAGCTAACTTCTCTTCCATCAAATCTGCTCTCCAATCTCTTGATTCACAAGGTCCCTAACCTCGTCCATTCTATTAATTAAATCTGCCAATGATTCTGATAAATAATGGTCTGAATCTATAGGCATACGATCCCACATTCAGTTCCATTATTTCCAAAACTCCCACCATTGCTTAATGACTAATGGTTTACAAATTTGTAATTCATAACGTTCGCCATTAATCTTTGTTTCTAATACTCTAGTAGTTTTATCAGAACGAACATTGTCAAAATAAATAGGTTTAACTCCAACCGTCTTAGGTTTGTCCTCGCTTTGTGATATTGCTTGGTACATAAACACTATATAATCATCTAAGTCCATAACCTTAATACTAGCGAATAACCCCTAAAAGAGCCAGTTAATTCTTACTTAGTTACCACAAGGGTTATACCTAACAAAAAAACAACCCCAGGTAAAGGAAAGTTCACAATGAATAAAAAGAACTAATACCTAGGGTTGTAGACAAATGAAGCCCTAAGAAGGGTTAATCTCTATTCTATCATAAGTCATTTCCATTAGCAGGTGAGATGTAAATATATCGGCCACAAATATCCTGCCCAGAACCTTCTTTCTTACCTGCTAGGTATCTCATTAAATAATATTGTTTTACAACATCAGGCTCAGAAGCATGAACATCGTTTAAATTAGAGTCCCATTGAGTCAATGTTTCCTCTATCCCTTCCATTAAATTCACTAGAGATTCTTTAGCAGACCTCCCTAACCCCATCACAGGCAATGTTTTTGAACGACAAAGGTAATGATTCTCAAATTCTTCTATCGTGAAAGTAAAGGATTCTTTAGAAAGAGCCTTCTCTGGTTCTGCTAACTTTCCCATATACTAACATTCTATCATATTCCTAACATCAAGAAAATGATTAATTTCATCGTTTGATTATTTACAATCCAGTTGATGAGACTTGAGTTTCGTATGGGCAATAAAATTTCTTGTCAATTCCTTTAATAAAAAAAAAGAAATAACATTCTAAAAATAATAATATATAAATCTGGAACTTATAATCCAGGAGATAGAACTTAGATTTCGGTGGGCAATGCCCTTCAGGGCATATAAAACGATTTACGGTAGCTTACACTTGAAATCTATTTAACTCTCTGGAATCTAGTAAATCGCAACATATTAGTATTCCGCAAGTATAAGAATTAGAATAACATAGATAGCACAAGGTTGTCAACCTGTATGGCAGTATCATTAAATGTTACATGACACATTAGAAGTTAATATAACTACTCAATAATCAATATAACTACAAATACCTAAGTAAAAAACCTTGAAAAAAAAGATCCCCAGTGCTAGACTGAGGATCATGCATAATATTTACAAGACACATGATAGCATGATCTGTCGGATAAAGCAAGACTTAACACCTTCGGCAGGCAAGATCTTTGATTTACTTAGACTGGGATGGTACGCAAACAGTGCTTATACTAGACAACAAATAGCTAGATTACTTGGTTTATCAGATATTACTGTTAAAAGAGCATTAACTGATTTAAGAAAGAGGAATCTAGCTTTCTACCATACTTCTAATTACAGATGGGAAGTAATGAATATTAATATCTTACTAGAAGAACACCAAGCAGAGATAAGTAAGTTTAATCAAGATGTTAAACAAGCACAGCAATACAGATATCAAAGAACTCCTACAGAGAAAGAATTTATTTGTGATATGCCAGAAACAAGAATTGATAGACCGGAATGGGTGGTGAATAGATGATTAATACAGTGATACACGGCAAAATAGAAGATGTGATAGATCAATTACCAGAGATAGACCTATTGCTCACTGACCCGCCTTATGGGATTGGTGAGTCTGGCGGGAAGTCTAAATCTAGAGGGAAACTAGCTAATGCTGATAAATATACTGAGCATAATTGGGACATATTAGTACCAGAGACAATAATGACAAAGATTAGAGAAAAAGCTAAGTATTCTATCATTTGGGGTGGTAATTATTACTTACTACCGCCAAGTTCTAACTGGATTATTTGGGATAAAAAATTACCACCTAATGATTTCGCTGATTGTGAAATGGCCTGGACTAATTTACCTGGAGCCATTAGAAAGGTCGAATATCTATGGAATGGAATGATGAAAGCAAATCCTGAAAGTAGATTTCATCCCACCCAAAAACCAGAAGCTGTTATCAATTTCTGTTTAGATCAATTTGAGAAAAAGATTAAACGTAAACCTAAACTTGTATTAGATCCATTTGCAGGCTCAGGTACAACCCTTGTTTGTTGTCAAAAGAGAGGAATTGATTACATTGGAGTTGAAATGATTGACGAATATGTTGATATTATAAATCAAAGACTTAGCCAACAAGCATTGTTTTAAATAGGGCTAACCCTCAGCCAGCATAACCACTAATTAATTAGACAATAACCCCTAAAGTTGCTAATCTTTGACTATGACTCAATCTAAATGGTTCCCACAAAGGGTGGGATATATCAACATCAAAGCCCCCATTTTAGATGCCTATGTTGGACTCATAGAGCCACCTAACTATGTTTTATACCTTGGAGATCAAGCAAGGGCAGAGGAAATCATTACAGAACGATTCCCAGAAGCATATCTAATAATGTCTCAACGTCAATTCAACAAAGAAGAACTTTTTAAAAAATACACTAAATGTTTGTTCCATATCGACTGTGATAATGGCTATAAAGTTAAAAAAGGGGGTTATATAGCAAACAAATGAGTAGACCATCTGTAAAATCAACGAAAGAAACGAAATTACTTCAAGCACAAATTGATGAATTGAAATATTATAGAGATAACGAGGTTAAAGACCCAAATGCAAAAGAAATTATCAATAAAAGAATTATAGAAATCAATAAAGAACAACTAAAGCTTGGAACTTGGAACTTTGGCACTAATATTGTTATAAACCCAAAAAAAGGAGAGAAATATGACAGTGAAATTAAGTGAAGAAAGAGAAAAAGAGATCATTAAACTAAGAGAATCAGCTAATAAAGCACTCCTAGACCTTAAAAGAACCACTAAACCATTTGAAGCTGTTGCTAATAAACATTGGCTTAAAGGAAGAGCCCTCGTTATCCAGACTTATGTCAATGAACTTGAAGATTTGCTCAGAAGGGAACTGGATTCATGAGAATCTTTATCCCTGGAAACACTCCAAGCTCCAAGAATAGCAGGGTTTATACTGGTAAGTTCTTTATCACATCAAAACAAACTAGAAATTACATCAAAGAGACAGAACATCACTGGATTGAGCATGGAGCGGTCTTCAGACAAGAGTTTGACCGACTTCCTAAACCTGTATCCATTTCCTTTAAATTTATCCGCAAATCAAAGCACAAGTTCGATTACATCAACCCTGCACAAACAGTTCAAGACCTTATGACTAAATACGGCTGGATTCCAGACGACAACTGCGAAGAAATGATCCCTGTCTTTGAAGAATACGAATACGATAAAGAAAATCCAGGTACTTACATTGAAATCCTAAAAAATTAAATCTGATTTACCATTAATATATACCAATAAGTAAAGGAGAGTGTATTAATGGTAACGATAATCGATAACTCGGGGAAACCCAAGATTAGTGAAGCGCAAATAGAAGATGCTAAGGCGCAAGCAGCACAAAATGTTAATCTAAAACAAACAACCGTCATGCAAGACGGAACCACTGACGAACAAAAGAATGTTGTCCGAGCTGGTAATAAAAACGCTAAAACAATAGGACAACAATTTCAAGGAGTCACTAAAGACAACCTATTACTACTTGACAAGAAAATTCTTATTAAAGCTGCAATTAAATTGAAACATGGCAAAATCTATGTGCCTAATCAATCGGCTGATAAGCAAAATCCACTGCCTGAATACATAGAAGTCTATAGAATTAGCCCTAAAGCAAAACAAGAGATCCTAGAACAACACCCTGAGTTAGACCTTGATAAAACACTATATTGCGCTTGTAATATAGCTTTAATCCAACAAATGAATTGTGGGTCTAGAGTCATTGAGGAAGATGAGAACTTCCGCTATCAATACTACACAGCACCACTATCACAAATCGAGTTTTTCTATGACCCGACAGTATCATGATTACTACGACTTCACCCCGAGTGAATTTATAGACGGCTATCCTGCTTGGCTACAAGAGGAAGTGTGTAACAGGCGAGAAGATCCTGCTGATAACTGTCTCCCTATTTATATCCAGATTGGTTTCCTTACCCCGAGAGGGGACGGTAGATCTTTTCGCTACTACACACTAAGCAACAATATGAGAGGGCTAACTCTAGAAGATTACGGACGTGCAGTTAGGTTTCTAGAAGATCGAAACAATATTATTCTTCCAAAATCAAGGATGGTTAAACAACTTGTGGACGGAATGAATGAAGTTGATCTCGGTCGCATTAGACAGTACACAGACAAAGGCAAAGCTAGAGAAAAACAAAGGAAGTGGAATCATGAGAACACCAGCCCGAAGGCAAAAGACCTACGCTAAAAGAATCACTCAATTAGCAGCTCAAGATGATGAAACAAACGATCTTCTGTTTGATATTGTTCGCACAATTAATGAAAAAACAGAAGCTAATCCATTCCAAACTGATAAAGAACTGAAAAAACAAATAATCAAAGAATACACAGACAAAGGGTTTGGGGATATGATGGTTCTTAAACTTTATGAAGCAGCATCTCAACAAGTCATTCCATTCTTCTCAAGCGGTAGAAAACTTGCTCAGGCAGACGCGCAACTTGATGCAATCGCTAGAAAAGCAAACGCTAACTTGTTCCAAAAGGTTTACGATAAAGAAGGAAACCCAGTAGGTGAGAGATTTGATGCATCTGTAGCTGGAGTGGCTGTTAAAGCAATTAAATCCAAAATGGATACACTCACTAAGATGCAAGCTAATGTGATTTCAGCACAAGCGAAGAATCAAGAACAGACCGAAAAGCAAGGATTTGAAATTGAAGATGCAGATAGAGAACAACTACAAAAACTTGTTGCAGGGGACTTGATTGAACACCCTGAGATTGTCGATATGCTACTTGAAGCAGCTAGAAGTAAAGATGATACACAAATGTTTTATGAGGTGATTGATAATGAGTAAAAAGGTAAAAAGATTTGGACTTGAGTTCCAAGAAAATAATGATGGTTCATATTCTTGCTACATATCACCGCTTCCAGTGATTGGACGTGGCAATTCACCAGCAGAAGCATTACAAACATTTGCTAATGCAATTCCTGACGTTTATGAGAGTTGGGCTGAAAACCTTTGTATCGAACATGCAGAGAATGGATTGTCCCTTAAAGCATACAAAGAACTTACCTACATGGTTAGTAGTTACACAAACGATAAACATAGTGCCCTTTATTACACCCCAATTAAATGAACCTCAAAATTGACTACGATACATTAACTTCTCGATTATCAGATGAACAACTGAAAGCGGCTGCTCTCTTAATCAAAGAAAAGAAACAAAAAACAGCAGCAGAACCACTCAATAAACATAGATTCAATAACTACGCACAAGAAAGATTTAGAGCCCTTAAAACTAGATATCGAAACCATAAAGCGGGAAACAAAGTTGGAAAGACAGATGAGAATGGATTTGAACTTGTTGCTATGTGCAAAGGTAAATGCGAAGAGTTTGGAATCAACTTCCCGCATAAACCACCATTAAAAATATGGTATTGCGGACGAGATCGTAACGTACTCTCTGACGAGCCTCTAGCTTCAATTAAACGATACCTAAAAGGTGAGGGGATAGATCATCGCACAGTTTACACTGGACAACTTGTGAATATCATGTATATTTGGGATGATGAAGGTAATCAATCCGAAGTTAGATTCAAACCTTACAATGGTGAAATTGGAATCTTTGAGTCCGCTAACGTACATGCAGTATTCATGGACGAAGAACCGCCTCGCGACGTATTTTCCGCAATTAAAACAAAAGTAGCGGTACTACCCGGCTATGTATTCCTTACTATGACACCCGATCATGGTATGACTTGGACTTATGACCTCTTAAATGGTTCAGACCCAGATCATGGGAACCTTGTTAAAAATGGGATGCTGGAAACAGTTGAATCTAGTGTGTTTGAAAACATGCTTAACTTTAGGATAGTTACTGGAAAAAGATGGGTTAGGTTCCCAATAGAATATATCGACAAGGTTGAGAAACCTGGTTACGAATACAAAGAAGAGGACGACAAGGTTTATGTTTATGCCCCCGATACCTTCGCTGAACATATCGACCAGTTTACTTATGGTTCAGATGAATACCGTTATCGTGTTCTTGGGCACTATGTCTCCTTCACTGGTCATGTATATCCTTACGATCCTACAAAAAATACTTTTGATCTTGAAGAATTACCACCATTATCAGAACTGAAATTCTTTGGTGGATTTGACCATGGATACAAAGACGAAGCTTGCTTTTTTCTTGCAGGAATCGACAAATCAAATACTATCTACATCCTAGACGGATTCTATCAATCCTACTTAGACTCAAGAGATCAAGCTAGAAAAATCAAAGAAGTTTGTGACTACTGGGGCGTAACCCCTGAAATGATAGTTGCCGATAATCAGATAGACAACAGATTACCCCAAAAAGACTCGAAAAAAGCCCATATCCAATCAATTTATGACTATTTTCTTGATGAACTTGGGGATAATTGGACTACTTGGAGACGAGAAGAACTCGACAAAAGAGACCCACATATCAAGAGAGATACTATCATTAGAGCCCTGAAAGACGGCAAAATCAAGTTTAATAACCATCAACACAAGTGTATCCAGTTCATTCAAGAGCTGCAAAGGCTAGAGTTTAAAGAGGGTAAAAAGGATGAAGTTAAAGGGAAAGATCACTTTGACGCTGCTTTAAGATATTTTGTTTCAGCCAACATAAGTTACGACCATTGGCTCACCTCTGAAGAAGTTAAGGAACAAAAGAAAACACATGCTAGATATAGAGTCCAGCAGCGAGGGCCTGTCTACTAAATATTAAATTCACTGATAATATGAAGATTGGGAAATGGTAACAGAAGAAGAAAAGTTAGAGCAAGAAGCGCTTAGTAGAGCTGTACAAGTTGCAGAGTTTGCCTTGAAGCACGTGCAAGAGCGTTTCTCTAAGCGTCAATTCTATATAAACATGTACCATTCCTACGATGAGCTTCTAAAACAGAAGCAATGGTGGCAAACTAAATTTGCACATCCATTCCCATTTTTCACTACTGAAATGAAAGCATCCTTCTACTATGAGGGTGTCTTTGGGCAAACAAGTCAAGGTATCTGGCAAGTACATCCTTGGAATGAATTTAGTGCTACAAGCGCTGACCTAACCACTAGATTAATGAAAGCACAAGAAGATGAGTCTAACTTTGTAAAGACATTCTACCTTGGATCTAAACAACTTTCAATCCTAGGAGATTGGTTCCTAGAAGTTTACTGGGATAGACAAGAGCGCTTCATCCAGAGACGTGGCACTCCATTGATAGACTTTGATCAACAAATACAAAGACCAATTATCACTAGACCACAAGGTGAGCCTCAGTTGGTTGTTGATAAGAATCAACCTGATGCTAGAACCCTTTATCTCAATTCAATTTGGCCTGATCCTAAAGCTACATCAATAGAAACTGCTAGATCTGTTGTTATTAGACGTGCGCGCACTTTTGATGAACTTAAACAAGATGAGCAGATAGGTAAATATATCAATGTAGACAAAATCAAGGGAACTGACCTGCCTAAGCTACCAACTCACTATTACGACATCGAACCATTCAACCCATTCGTAAAATCAGGGAATCCTAGCAATATCAAGGGTAAATCACCTATAGATGAAGCTAACCCGATCATCGAGGTACTAGAACTTCATGATCTCCGTACTGGTGAAGTGGAATCTATCGGCAATAGAAAGGTTTATCTAGGTAAAATCCTTAGATATGACAACCTGAAAACACCTTTTGTTCAAATCAAGAACTTTGAGGAGCTTGGCAAATTCTGGTCAATGTCTGACTATGAATCAGCAGTTGCACCTTGGAAACTTATCAACCAAAAAGAATCTATGATGGCTGATAACGAATTGATGCACCTTAGAGGCTATACACGTATCCAAAGAGATGCTGGTGCTGGCGTTGCAGAACAATATCAAAATCTAGAACCTGGTTCAATTATTGAAATGAACAATCTAGGTGCAGCAGATCATACAAGACCAGATTTATACAGCCCATTAGTATTGCAAACCAAAGAGTCACTACTTAGTCAGGTTTATCAACCAATGGGAATGAATGAGATCCTACAAGGTGCTTCCCCAAGCTCAAACGTAAGATCACAAGAACAATTTGCTACTTTAGCCAATTTCGGAGCCAAGATTATGTCTCAAGGCATTAGAAATATCTCACAAGGACTCAAAGAACTTGGCAAGAAGTGGCTTTTAATGAACTATGAGTTCTTAGATGTTGACCAAACAATCCCAGTAGTGGGACAAAATGGTACTCAAATGATACGAATCCAACCAGGTGATATACCGCCTACTGCTAACGTATCTGTAAGAATCAGCTCTGATCTAGAGGCACAAAAAGGTCAGAAATTACAACAACTTCTTCAAGCTCTTAATCTTGTTCAAAATATCCCTGGTTTCAATACACCAGCTCTTGCTAGACAATGGCTCAAGAAATACGGTGATGTTGAGGATATTGATAAGATGTTCCTTCTTCCAGATGAGCAAGTAGTTCAGTTGATATTAAGTCAATTCGGGATTCAAGGTAGTGGCGGCCCAGGTAATCTACCTCAAGAGCCTAGCTTGGCTGGAGCAACTCAACCAGGAAGCCCAAGTCAAGTAGCTTCTGGAAATAGACAATCAGGGCAACCAACAGTGCCACAAGTGTAATAGGAGAGAGAAATGCACGAAAAAAACGATATTAGAGACGACAGAATTAAAGTTGTAATGGCTGAGGCAG
>Ga0129324_10000360_pt1 | contig 33889 bp, 28 predicted proteins | sample CPBDNA_7_FD_96879 | JGI IMG/M metagenome (GOLD analysis project Ga0129324, IMG submission 96879) | Freshwater to marine salinity gradient microbial communities from Chesapeake Bay, USA - CPBay_Spr_15_0.2_DNA | ecosystem: Environmental > Aquatic > Marine > Coastal | place: USA: Chesapeake Bay...
ACGGGAACGCCACGTCCTGCTGAATACTCGCGACGCACCAAGTGTCCTGGACCCTTAGGTGCAACCATGCAGACATCAACATTTGCTGGTGGGGTGATGTAACCAAAACGAATATTGAAACCGTGGCCAAAGAAGATGGCATCCCCAGCTTTAAGGTTTGGCTCGATTGACTCAGTGTAGATGTGGCGCTGAACGTGGTCAGGTGCCAAGATCATAATGACGGTAGATTCTTTAACCGCTTCAGCAACACTTGTTACGCGAAGTCCGGCCTCTTCTGCCTTAGCGCGAGATGGCGAACCATCTTTCAGGCCGACGCGTACATCAACACCTGAGTCACGCAGACTCAGTGCATGTGCATGGCCTTGTGAGCCGTAACCGATGATCGCGACCTTGCGACCCTGGATGATTGAGAGATCTGCATCCTCTTCGTGATACATCGTTGCCACGGTATTTCTCCTTTATCGTTGTTATATCGAGATCTAGTTTAGTTCTGATAATCGGGTTGAGTGTCATGCTTGGTATTACTGATTGCGCCTTCCAGGACCTCTTCGATCCGTATTACATTGATCAATTTATCTAATTGGGCGATAACTTGCTCAAGCGAGTGGCCTTCGACACTCACTTCGATAATCATCTTTGAAATCTTTGCATTTTCGGTTGGTCCAACTACCAAAGAATCAATGTTGTAGGTACGGCGCGCAAAGAGGCCAGCAACACGAGCCAAGACACCAGGTTCGTTCTCAACGAGAACTTCTAATTTATGTATGGCCATTAGAGCTCCTGTGAATCCCAGTCAGGTGCAGTCGCGCGAGCAATCAAAATGTCATCGTTAGATGTTCCAGCTGCGACCATTGGCCAGACCATCGCATCGCGATGAACGCGGAAATCAACGACTACTGGTTGATCGTTGATCGACATTGCTTTTTCAATGACTGCATCAACATCTTCTGGGCGTTCGCAGGCTAGACCCACACAGCCCATCGCCTCTGCCAACATTGGGAAGTTTGGAACGCGCTTAGATTCAAGGTTGGTATTTGAATAACGGCTGTCATAGAACAAGGTCTGCCACTGACGAACCATTCCAAGGCTTTCATTATTGATAATTGCAATCTTTACTGGGATGTCATTGAGTGCACAGGTGACGAGTTCTTGATTTGTCATCTGGAAACAGCCATCACCATCGATTGCCCAGACAGTTGCATCAGGTGCGCCGACCTTTGCACCCATTGCTGCAGGAACGGCGTATCCCATCGTGCCTGCTCCACCAGAGTTAAGCCAGGTGCGCGGTTTTTCATACTTAACAAATTGCGATGCCCACATCTGATGCTGACCAACACCTGCTGCAAAAATTGTGTCAGGTCCGCAGATTTGGCTAAGGCGTTCGATTACAAATTGCGGCGAGAGCGATCCATCTGATGGAACGTCATAGCCAAGTGGATATGTGGCACGTAATTTATTCATTGAATCTAGCCATGGAGTCAGATCCGGGTGGCTCTTTGCAAGCGCTGCCTTGAGGGCAGGAACTAAAGCCTTCATTGTTTCGCGCACATCACCAATTACCGCGACGTCGGCATAACGATTCTTACCGATTTCAGCGGGATCAATATCTGCATGTACCACCTTGGCATTAACTGCAAAAGTTGAAAGTTTTCCGGTGACGCGATCATCAAATCGTGCACCTAAAGTAATGAGTAGATCTGCTTTTTGAAGTGCAGTCACGGCAGCAACGGTTCCGTGCATTCCGGGCATACCCATATGCAATGGGTGTGAATCAGGAAATGCACCGCGCGCCATCAAGGTAGTGACAACAGGTGCTCCAAGAAGTTCTGCTAACTCAAGTAACTCGCGTGCACCATTTGCCTTGATTACACCGCCACCAACATATAGGACAGGCTTATGTGAAGTTGCAATAAGGGCGGCAGCATCATTGATGGCGTTCTGATTTGGCACAAACTGAGGCCTATATCCAGGTAGATCAATGCTTGTTGGCCAGTTATATGTGACCTCTTTTTGTAGTGCATCTTTTGTAATATCAACAAGAACTGGCCCAGGACGCCCAGTTGTTGCAATATGGAAAGCTTCAGCGATGACGCGCGGAATATCCTGCGGGTTGGTGATAAGAAAATTATGTTTAGTAAAGGGCATCGTGATGCCGCGAATATCTGCCTCTTGGAAGGCATCGGTACCAATGGCAAGAGATGGAACCTGTCCTGTGATTGCTACCATCGGAACTGAATCCATAGCTGCATCGGCAAGTGGGGTGACAAGGTTGGTCGCTCCTGGCCCAGAAGTTGCAATGCAGACACCAGCGCGACCAGTAACTTGCGCGTAACCAGTTGCAGCATGGCCGGCACCTTGTTCGTGACGAACCAAGATATGTCTAATGGTGGAGTCGAAGATGGGATCATAGGCTGGCAAGATCGCACCGCCAGGAATACCGAACATCACATCAACACCAGCTGCTTCGAGGCTCTTCACCAATGAAGTAGCTCCATTCATTGTCGTGCCATCTACTGTTGGAACGTGTGCCATCTCTTCGTACTCCTTTCGCTCTCTATCGATTTCCTACCTGAACCGTTAAATAAAAAAACCCCCAGATATCTGAGGGCGCGTGTCGTGAAGGCACGCGCTATCGAATCACCACCACTGATGAGGTAAGGATGCTATTGCTGGACATGGCGCTATTCTCCAACTTTCAGGCGTGTGCGTCAAGAGGTGAGATGGTGATCTCACAATATGAGAGGGCTATCGAGTTAGTCGCAGACAGCCCCGCGAGAGGCTGAGCCAACGAGTTGCGTAAATTTATGTAGGACCCCGCGAGTGTATTGATGTGGAAGTGGCTTCCATCCAACCTTACGGGCCGCAAGCTCTGCCGCATCGACCAGAAGATCAAGGGTTCGATTGGTGATATCAATTCGAACAATATCTCCATCTTTTACAAATGCGATCGGCCCCCCATCAACTGCCTCTGGCGAAACGTGACCAACACACAGTCCGGTAGATCCGCCAGAGAAGCGACCGTCGGTAAGGAGCAGAGTTGATTTTCCAAGACCAGCACCCTTGATTGCGCCCGTAATCATCAACATCTCGCGCATTCCAGGCCCACCCTTTGGACCTTCATAGCGAATGACAACAACATCGCCCGCTTGAATAGTTCCATCCTCGAGAGCATCCATTGCTGACTGTTCGCGATCAAATACTCGAGCAGGGCCTTCAAATTTAGCAATACCGATTCCAGCTGTCTTACAGACCGCACCTTCTGGAGTCAGAGATCCACCCAAAATAGTAATTCCAACATCTGTCGAAAGGGGCTTATCGATGGCGCGAAGTACATCGCCGTCAGCAAGTGGTGGCTTAATGTCAGCTAGGTTTTCCGCCATCGTCTTACCGGTGACAGTCAATGTATCGCCATGAAGATATCCCGCATCAAGTAAAACTTTGAGCACAACTGGAATACCACCCACACGATCAACATCTGACATAACAAATTTGCCAAATGGCTTGAGGTCACCAAGTAGTGGGACCTTTGAACCTATGCGGTGGAAATCGTCCAGCGTTAAATCAACCTCTGCCTCATGGGCGATCGCCAATAAGTGCAGTACAGCGTTGGTTGAGCCGCCCAACGCCATCAAAACTGTGATCGCATTTTCAAATGCTTTCTTGGTAAGAATCATCCGTGTAGTAATTCCAAGTGAGATGAGGTTGACAACTGCCTCACCAGATTTAATTGCATAGGCATCGCGCCTGCGATCAATGGCGGGAGGAGCTGCCGATCCTGGTAACGATAGGCCTAGCGCTTCACCAATTGCTGCCATGGTATTTGCGGTAAACATACCTGCACAGGCACCTTCACCAGGACAGATTGCGCGCTCAATTTCATCAACGTTCTCTCTTGTAACCAGTCCACGAGCACATGCACCAACTGCTTCAAATGCATCAATGATTGTGACATCTTTTCCATCTACCTGACCTGGTAGCGATGAGCCCGCGTAGACAAATACTGCTGCAACATCTAAGCGCGCCGCAGCCATCATCATTCCAGGAAGTGATTTATCACAACCGGCAAATGTCACCATTCCATCAAATCTCTCGGCCTGCATCACTGTTTCAACGGAGTCGGCAATAATCTCGCGTGAAACTAATGAGAAGTGCATACCGGAATGGCCCATGGAAATTCCATCAGAGACTGAAATTGTTCCAAATTGCATAGGGAATCCACCTGCTGCGATGACGCCTTCTTTCGATGCCTTTGCAAGTCGGTCAAGTGAAAGATTGCACGGGGTGATTTCATTCCATGATGAGGCAATACCGATCTGTGGCTTGACCCAATCGTGATCACCCATACCCACTGCACGCAACATTCCACGAGCAGGTGCTCTCTCTAAACCATCGGTTACTACTCCTGAACGCGGTTTCATCTTCGACATGAGAGAATTCTAGCCTCTAACCATCCAAAATGAACTTTTTAGGAGCACCTCCTGTGTCACAAGCACCTGTTACCACCCTTGATCCCAATCGCTGGCGCACACTTATTGTAGTCGCCACCGCCCAACTCATGGTTGTTCTTGATTCATCGATCGTCAATATTGCAATACCAAGTGCGAAAGCTGATCTTGGAATTACAGATGCAAACCAGCAGTGGGTTATCACGGCGTACACACTTGCATTTGGTTCTCTCCTACTTATCGGCGGTCGTATTGGAGATTTTGTTGGGCGTAAGAAGATTTTTCTTATCGGCCTCGCTGGCTTTGCACTTGTTTCCGCTCTCGGCGGCGTTGCAGCAAATCAAGAACAACTCTTTGCAGCGCGGGCACTACAAGGGGTATTTGCTGCCCTGCTCGCACCCGCCGCTCTCTCAATTGTTAGCGTGACCTTTATAGTCCCGACCGAACGCGCAAAGGCATTTGGTGTGATCGGCGCAATTTCAGGTGGAGGCGCTGCTATCGGCCTCATTCTTGGCGGCGCGCTCACTGAATTCTTCTCATGGCGCTGGTGCCTTGGTGTCAATGTTCCTATCGCTGCCGCTGCTGGATTGCTAGCAATAAAGTATGTAAAGGAATCTAAAGCCGGCGGAGATCGAAGCTATGACGTCCCAGGTGTTATTACTGCAACCGCCGGCCTCTTCTCGCTCACATACGGTTTCAATGAAGCGGCGACAAAGGGCTGGTCAGCGAATTCAACAATTTCATTCCTTATTGCCGCAGTGGTTCTTTTGGTTGCCTTTGTCTTTATTGAGAAAAAAGTTGCCAACCCAATGATGCCTCTGCGCGTTGTGACAGAGCGTAACCGTGGTGGCTCATATCTTGGCTCACTCATTGTCGGGGCAGGGTTATTCTCAATGTTCCTCTTCCTCGGTCTCTATCTACAGATCGTCTTGGGTTATTCACCGCTGAAGTCAGGTTTTGCATTCTTGCCATTTACCGCAGGAATCATTCTCTTTGCCGGCGTTGCATCACAGTTGCTACCAAAGTTTGGTCCAAAGCCATTGATGGTTCCAGGGCTTATCTTTGCAGGTATCGGACTCTTAATGCTCACTCGTATTTCACCTGATACTTCATATGTCGGATATGTTCTTCCTTCACTTCTCATCATGAGCTCAGGTATGGCTCTAGTCTTTATTCCATTGACATCGACAGCGCTCCACGGTGTCGGTAATCGCGATGCCGGAGTTGCCAGTGCAATGATAAATACCAGCCAGCAAGTCGGCGGATCTCTCGGTACCGCGCTGTTAAACACGGTTGCAGCAACTGCCGCTGTCTCCCATATCGCCGTAAATAAAGAGGTTGGGCTTGTAATTCCAGGACTGGCAGATAAGTTCTATCCATACGGCGTGACACATGGTTACACAGTGGCATTTACGGTAAGTGCTGCACTTCTATTTGCTGGAGCAGTAGTTCTCTTTTTCTTTATCAATATTGGTAAAGATTCACTCGTTGAAACTGAAGGCGCTGGCCTTCATTAACTAGTTGGTTTGGCCTAGGTGGCCAAGGAGAAGTTCGCGCACTCGCGCGGCATCTGCTTGGCCCTTTGTCTCTTTCATTACGGCGCCAATGAGTGCACCAGCTGCAGGGATGTGACCATCACGGACTTTCTGCGCAGTCTCTGGTTGCTCTGAACAGACTTTCTCAATCGCTGCCATAAGAGCGCCATCATCGTTAACAACTTTTATTCCACGCTTTGCCACAATCTCTGCGGGCGTTCCCTCCCCCGCAACCACACCTTCAACAACTTGGCGTGCGAGTTTGTCGGTGAGCTCACCCTTGTTTACAAGTGCCACGATCTCAGCAACATCTGCTGGTGTAATTGCAAGTTCTGTGACAGAGACTTCTTTATCGTTTGCAATACGTGAAATTTCACCGAGCCACCATGAGCGAGCCTTTGTCGGATCAGCACCAAGCAGAACTGTTGCTTCCACAATATCGAGAACATCGGCATTAACCATCGCAGCCATCTCTTTATCGGGCACATTCCACTCTTGCTTTAAACGCTTTCGGCGAAGTGAAGGTCGTTCTGGAAGAGCTTTACGCAGCTCTTCAATCCACGCCGCATCAGGTGCAACTGGAACAAGATCTGGCTCTGGGAAATAGCGATAATCCTCGGCTTGTTCTTTTGATCGACCAGAACGTGTCAGACCAGTATCTTCCTGAAAATGTCGCGTCTCTTGCTTCACCTTTGCGCCAGCATCGAGAAGTTCTGCATGGCGAATCATCTCACCCCGGATAGCGCGTTCGACTGAACGAAGTGAGTTCACATTCTTTGTTTCAGAGCGGGTACCTAGAAGATCAGAGCCCATCGGCTTGAGTGAAACGTTGGCATCACAGCGCAATGAACCTTGCTCCATCTTCACATCAGAGACACCGAGTCCGCGCAAGATGTCACGAAGTTCGGCCACATAGGCACGTGCAACTTCTGGTGCGTACTTTCCTGTACCAGGGACAATCTTTGTCACAATTTCAACGAGTGGGATGCCCGCGCGGTTGTAATCAAGGAGTGAGTAATCAGCTCCATGGATACGCCCGGTCGCACCACCCACATGCAAGGACTTTCCTGTGTCTTCTTCCATATGAACGCGTTCAACTTCAATACGAAATTCTTTCAGGCCTTCATCAGTATCGATCTCAACATCAACGTATCCATCAAAGCAGATCGGTTCATCGTATTGTGAGATCTGAAAATTCTTTGGCATATCTGGATAGAAGTAGTTCTTGCGAGCAAAGCGGCTATATGGTGCGATCTGGCAGTTCAAAGCTAAGCCAATTTTAATTGTTGATTCGATTGCACGTGCGTTGACAACCGGGAGCGCACCTGGAAGAGCCAAGCAGACAGGACATGTTTGGGTATTTGGTTCGCCACCAAAGACTGTGCTGCATGAGCAGAACATCTTTGACTCGGTATTAAGTTCGACGTGTACTTCAAGACCCAATACAGGATCATACTTTGCAACAACATCATCGTAGGAAATAGCCATTACTTGCTACCACCTAACGCTGGAGCTTTCGAAATCAAATGTCCGCCCCACTTCGATGCTAGAGCTCCTTCGAGTGCGCCACCAACGTTGTAGAGACGGTCATCGCACATTGCAGGAGCCATAATCTGAAAACCAACTGGCAATCCATCTTCATCGGCTAGCCCGGCAGGAAGGCTCATGCCACAGATACCTGCCAAGTTCACAGGAATTGTTGCGACATCGCCTAAGTACATTGCAATTGGATCATTAGATTTTTCACCAATTTTAAAGGCAGTTGTTGGAGCTGTTGGTGAGACGAGAACATCTGCCTGAGTAAATGCTCTTGCGTAATCTTGAATGATCAGCGTGCGAATCTTCTGCGCGCTACCGTAGTAAGCGTCGTAATATCCTGATGAGAGAGCGTAAGTTCCGAGGATGATGCGACGCTTTACCTCGCGGCCAAAACCAGCGTTACGAGTAGCGTTCATCACTGATTCAGCAGATGCGCCATCACTATCGCCCACGCGCAGGCCATAACGCATTGCATCAAAGCGAGCTAAGTTAGATGAGCATTCAGATGGAGCAATTAAATAATAGGCAGCTAGAGCGTATTCAAAACTTGGGCAATCAACTTCGATTATCTTCGCACCGAGTGATGCCAAGACTTCAAGTGATTCATCAAAGCGAGCTTGTACGCCCTTTTGATATCCCTCTCCTTGCAACTGCTTGATAACACCAATCTTTATTCCCTTAATATCACCCTTACCTGCTGCAGCAATAACGTTAGGAAAGGTGCCATTAATACTTGTGGCATCTTTTGGATCATATCCGGCAATGACATCGTGCAAGAGAGCGGTATCTAAGACTGTCCGACCAAATGGACCTGCCTGATCAAGACTTGATGAGTAGGCAATAAGACCATAACGCGATACTGCGCCGTAGGTTGGACGTACGCCAACGATGCCGGTCAACGCGGCAGGTTGTCTGATTGATCCACCTGTGTCTGAACCAATAGCAAGAGGAGCTTCAAAGGAGCTTACTGCCGCTGCAGATCCTCCACTTGAACCCCCTGGAGTGCGCGATAGATCCCAAGGATTAAATGTTGGGCCATAGGCAGAGTTCTCAGTGGAAGAACCCATGGCGAACTCATCCATATTGGTTTTTCCAAGAATCACAACGCCTGCCTCTTTTATCTTTGCGACAACTGTTGAGTCATATTGAGGCTTCCACCCTTGCAGAATTTTGGAACCAGCTGTTGTTGGGATGCCGTCTTGAGTCAGGACATCTTTCAGAGCTAGTGGAATTCCAGCGAGTGGATGCAACTTCTTTCCAGAGCTGCGATCGGCATCGATGCGGGCGGCTTGCTCCAGCGCACCTTCTTCATCAACATGAAGAAATGCCTTTACAGATGTATCAACATCACTGATGCGATCAAGATGTGCTTGAGTTAATTGAGTCGATGTCACTTCACCCTTAACCAGTGCCTCTGACATTGCCGCGGCAGTCTGGTTAATCACTCGGCTTCACCAAGGATTTGTGGAACGCGGAAACGTTGCTCTTCTTGTGCCGGTGCACCCGATAACGCTTGCTCTGGAGTAAGGCTTGGACGCACCTGATCCTCGCGAAAGACATTCTGGATTGGTTGTGGGTGCGATGTTGCGATCACGCCATCAAGATTTACCTCTTGTACGCGAGCAACAGCGTCAAGAATTACTCCAAATTGTGAAGAGAGGCTGACAAGTTCTTCCTCGCTCATCTCGATGCGGGCTAGCGCTGCCAGCTTTGCTACATCATCGCGCGAGAGACTGCTCATGACGGCAGTCTATAAAAAGAAGGGCTTATGAGCGAATCTGCCCTGTTCCGGTGACTACCCAGGTTGTTGTTGTCATTGCCTCTAACCCCATAGGGCCTCGCGCATGAAGTTTTTGATTTGAGATTCCGATCTCTGCTCCAAATCCCATCTGTTCACCATCAGTAAAGCGTGTGGAGGCGTTTACCATCACTGCCGCACAATCTGACATAGCAACAAACTTTCGCGCACTCTCTTTATCCTCAGTCACAATAGCTTCGGTGTGCTGTGTTCCAAAGGTTGCGATGTGATCCACTGCGCTCTCAAGTGAATCTACTATCCCCACATTCATCTCAAGAACCCCGTACTCAGTCCCCCAATTTTCAGTCGTGGCTTGGGTGACATCAATATCAAGAGTCTTTGCCACAACTTCCACCGCTGGGTCAACATGTAATACAACGCCAGCGCTATGCAGTGATGTCAACAAGGTAGGCAAGAATTTCCCAGCAATAGATGTATGGACAAGAACCGTTTCGGCTGCGTTACAGACACTTGGTCGATGAGTCTTTGAGTTAAGCACAATAGGGAGTGCTTTAGCTAAATCTGCAGCGGCATCGATATAGACATGGCATACACCAGCACCGGTTTCAATCGTTGGAACCGTGGCTTCATCTACCACCATGCGAATAAGCGAAGCGCTGCCACGTGGGATTACTAAATCCACCTTACCTCTCGCAGTAAGTAACGCTTTTACCGTTGCTCGCTCATCAGATGGAACTAACTGCAGAACATCAGGTGAGATTGAGGTTGTGGCAAGGGCTGATCGCATCACCTCAATTAAAATTTTATTGCTTGCATCTGCAGTTGATGACCCCCTAAGCAGTGCGGCATTTCCTGACATCAATAAGATCACTGCAGCATCGATAGTCACATTTGGTCGTGCCTCATAAACCATTCCAATAACTCCGAATGGAACTGAAATCTGTTCGAGTTCAAGTCCATTGGCAAGGGTAGATTTCTTTAAGATGCGCCCAAGTGGGTCTTCTAGGTCGGCAACTTGCCGTGCCCCATTAGCCATACCTGTAATTCGCGCACTGGTAAGGAGTAAGCGATCCTGCATCTGTGGATGCATCGATTCGTCCCTAGCTCTCTGCATATCAAGGCTGTTTGCGGCAAGAATTTCATCGCTGCGATCTTCAAGTGCTCTTGCAATTGCGCGCAGTGCTTGTCTGCGAGTATCTGCCGAAGAAGCCACGAGAGTGCGCGCAGCAGAACGTGCTGTGAGCGCTAGCCCTTCAACTAATGCAGTTGCATCCATGGGAATAAGCCTAGCGCGCGATAGCCTAACCGCGTGCGCACAATTATTCGTAACATCCTCATTTCTGTATTTGTTCTCTATCTAGCCCTCTTTGGATTGACCAAAGTGATTCGTTACCCCGAACCAATTGCCACAATCCGGTTAGGGTTTGCTCCCGCATCAAAGACCCCTGACCTCATGCCTTCTCACATTATCGAGGGTGCGCCATCGACTGAATCTGCATGGATTATCGGAGAGCAAGAGGAGATCATGCAGGTAATGTGGCAGGGAGAGAATGTAAGCTTCCAAGAATTTCTAGATGCTACTCAGACAAATGCATTTCTCGTGATTAGAGATGGAAAGATCACCTACGAGAAGTATTTAAATGGTAAGACCGAATCAACTGTCCTTCCATCATATTCTGTAGCCAAAACCATGACTGCACTCGTTATTGGCCAGTTAATCGATGAAGGAACCCTCAATGAAGATAACACCTTTGTTAGCTATCTCCCCCGCTTCAAAGCTGGAACATCTTTCGACAAGGTAACAATCAGAGACCTGCTCGATATGAAATCTGGAATTGGGGTCTCAGATAATTACCCTTCTGGTCCAGCTGGTTGGGGTGTTGCAATTGCTCAGATGTATGCGACAACAGATATGAATTACTTCTTAAATAACAATAGAAAGATGAGAGAAGAGCCAGGATCATTTGCAGAGTACCGAAGCGTTAATACGCAGATGCTCGGGCTCATTATTCAAGAAGTAACAGGTAATTCATTAGCTGATGAGTTTAGTAACCGCATCTGGAAGCGAGTGCGTGCTGATTACAACGCCACATGGAATGTCGATAAGGTCGGCGGATATGAAAAGGCTTTCTGTTGCTTTAATGCATCGGCGAGAGATTATGCTCGTGTGGGTCAAGCTCTCTTGAGTGGAATGCCAGATATCGCAAGCCCGTCGTGGAGTAAGCGCTTATCCACCTCTGAGGTAAATCTTGATTATGGCTGGGGATATAGCGCACAGATGTGGCATCCATACCCTGGAATAAACCTGATGATGGGCCTTCATGGTCAATACATTTACCAAGATAAGGCGACGAAAACTGTGATTATAAAACTTAGTGATATGCCAACGAGTTCTGATGGAATCAGTGATGATATTGCAGCAGTACTGAAAGAGATATCAGAGAAGAACTAGATCATCGCGGTGCACGAGTTCGCGCTCATACTCTGCTCCAAGAGAGGCTGCTAACTCTTTTGTGGAACGACCCAACATCTGTGGGATTTCACCAGCATCAAAGGCTACAAGGCCGCGTGCAATAACTTCACCAGCTTGTGAGACTAACTCCACTGTATCTCCTGCGATAAATTCACCGCTGACACTGGTCACGCCAGCAGGTAATAACGAGACACCGCGTTCGCGAAGTGCGGTAACTGCTCCATCATCGAGTACTAAGCGGCCTCGTGGCGTTGATGCGTGGGCCAGCCAGAGCAAGCGCGCCGTGGTGCGCACTCCATGCGAGTGAAAGAGGGTTCCAACTTCTTGCCCAGTAAGAGCTTCCTGAGATTGCGAAAGAGAAGTCAAGAGCATTGGAATACCAGCACTTGTGGAAATCCGTGCCGCCTCAACCTTTGTCACCATTCCCCCACTACCGACACCGGCAGATCCCGCCCCGCCTAGTGCAATTGAATCGATATCTTCCATCGCATGAACTTCGTGAATTACCTTCGCACCAGATTGTGAAGGAGGAGCGTCATACAGGGCATCAATATCTGAGATGAGAACGAGTAAATCAGCGCTGATGAGTAGAGCCACTAGCGCTGCCAGACGATCGTTATCACCGAAGCGAATCTCTTGTGTTCCAACCGTATCGTTTTCATTAATGATCGGAACAACACCGAGTGATAACAACTTAGAAAGTGTTTGATGAGCATTCTGGTAGTGCGAGCGACGCACAACATCTTCTGTTGTCAGAAGAACTTGTGATGAGAGAATTGAATGTTCAGAAAATGCCTGGTTATAGCGAGCGATTAACAAGCCTTGTCCTACTGAAGCTGCAGCCTGCTGAGTTGCCAGATCTTTTGGACGAGAGGAGAGCTTCAGGGGTGCCAGTCCTGCCGCAATTGCCCCGGAGGAGACCAGCGCAACTTCGGCGCCACGCGCCTTCAGGCTTGCGATAACGGTGACGATTTTCGCTACAGCATTTGCGTCAAGGTTTGATCCAGCAGAGCCGGTAAGAGATGACGAGCCAATCTTGATCACAATACGTTTCGCCGACGTGATAACTGTGCGATCCATACTCTTACTCTTTCACCCGTGGTGTATGTGGATCTTCAACGTTGTACTCCCACTGCTTAGCAATTTCATCATCGCTGAGTTGATCGACTACACGCTCTTCCACAATCCATGTCGACTCTAGGCGAGAATCCTCACCGCGTCTATGGAGATGGCCCGCTAACTGTTCAGCGCCAGCTTCAATTGTTGGCTCCCAATCAAAGATGATTTGATCTTCACCATCTCCGATACGCACTTCACTTCCGGCGACTGCACCCTTCTTGAAGAGTTCTTTCTCAACACCGAGCTGTGCGAGTCGATCAGCGAGATAACCAATAGCTTCAGCGTTCTTGAAGTTGGTCTGGCGCACCCAGCGCTCAACTTTCTTGCCACGCACTTCGAATGCTCCATCTGCATGAGCGTGGACGGTAAAGCCCGAGTCATCAACGGCAGTTGGGCGCAGAATGATTCTGGTGCGCTCCTCCGTTGCTGCCTCTGCTCGCGCCTTATGTACCAATCGGCCCATTGCATAGGTGAGCTCTTGTAAACCTGCACGACTAGCCGCGGAGACTTTATAAACCTCATACCCTTTATCGCGGAGAGTCTCTTCAACCATATCTGCCATCGCAGAACCATCTGGTAGGTCAATTTTGTTGAGAGCAACGATACGGACTCGATCCTCTAGTCCACCATAGAGTGCGAGTTCTTCCTCAATAATGTCGAGATCCTGTACTGGATTACGATCGGTTTCCAGAGTTCCGCAATCAAGAATATGTACGAGTGCAACACAGCGTTCAACATGTCGCAAAAATTCAAGGCCCAGACCTTTTCCTTGTGACGCTCCTGGAATCAAACCAGGAACATCTGCAACGGTAAAGCGAGTTTCTCCTGCCTGAACGACTCCGAGGTTTGGCACAAGAGTGGTGAATGGATAATCAGCAATCTTTGGACGCGCTGCCGATATCGCGGCGATCAATGAAGATTTACCGGCACTTGGAAAACCTACGAGTGCGATATCAGCTACTGATTTAAGTTCGAGTGAGAGCGTACGCGTTTGGCCTGGCTCACCAAGGAGTGCAAAACCTGGGGCGCGGCGCTTGGAAGATGAGAGCGCAAGGTTTCCAAGACCACCATGGCCACCTTGTGCTGCCATAAATGTTGTTCCGATGCCGACTAAATCTGCAAGAAGATTTCCATCTTTGTCATAGACGACAGTGCCATTTGGAACAGCCAAAATAAGATCTTCGCCAGTGTGTCCATCTTTACGATCGCCATACCCCTGATGTCCAGATGTTGCTTTGCGATGTGGTGAATGGTGAAAATCAAGAAGTGTTGTAACGCTGGAGTCGACTACGAGGATGACATCCCCACCACGGCCACCGTTTCCACCATCGGGTCCGCCGAGAGGTTTAAATTTCTCGCGCTTAACAGAGACGCAACCATCTCCCCCGTTACCGGCAGAGGCATAGAGAGTTACGCGATCTACAAATGATGTCATCGCCTTACCCCTTCCTAGCCTCTATCTACTCTAAATCTGATGTGAAATAAATTATGGATTGTACGAGCAATAAAAAAACGGACACGCATGGATGCGGCCCGCTCTTTTAAGAGAAACCTTTTTACGCTACCGGAACTACATTCACTACACGACGACCGCGAGCGCGACCGAACTCAACAGCCCCTGCAGCTAGTGCAAAGAGTGTGTCGTCCTTTCCGCGTCCAACGTTCTTACCTGGGTGAAAGTGTGTACCGCGCTGGCGAACCAATATCTCGCCGGCATTTACTTCTTGTCCACCGAAGCGCTTGATGCCAAGGTACTGTGGATTGGAATCGCGACCGTTTCGTGTCGAGGAGACACCCTTCTTACTTGCCATTTCTTATGCCCCCTTAACGCCGCTGATTGCGGTGATCTTTACTCGAGTGTGCTGTGCACGAAAACCTTGACGACGACGGTATCCCGTCTTATTCATGTAGCGAAGGATGTCGATCTTTGGACCTTTAACCTCATCGATAATCTCACCAGTTACCTTCACTGATGCCAGGGCCTTTGGATCTGCAGTAACGGTTGCACCGTCTACGAGGAGAACTGCTGGGAATGTAACTGAAGATCCAGCAGCAGAGTCGATGCGATCGACTGTGATGGTCTCCCCAACAGTTACCTTCTCCTGGCGTCCGCCAGCTTTCACGATTGCGTACACGTTATTGCTCCACTTCACTTAAGCCTTGGCTCAGCGAAAGCTGGCCGCGGGCAGGGCTCTAGGGTACGGATCTCGTAGTCCTAGCGTCAAATCAGGGGGTAGATCTCCTTGCACTCGGTTAAGTGCCCGGAGTAATCACGCCAGATGAGGCGGCGCGACGACGGCGGCGACCCTTGGGGGCCTCTTCCGTTGCAACTTCTACTGGGATCTCATCGTTGAGAACTTCATGAAATTCATGTTCTGTCGCTGCTTCCTCTTCCACATCGTCATGCTCCGCACTCTGCGAATTGACTTGTGGCGTTGGAGCTTTAATCGCAACTGGATCCATATGGATATGAATACCGCGACCAGAGCAGGTATCACACGTTGTAGAAAATGCCTCAATAAGTCCTTGCCCGACTCGTTTACGAGTCATCTGCACTAGTCCAAGGGAAGTGACTTCAGCGACTTGATGCTTTGTACGATCGCGACCCAAACATTCAATCAGGCGACGGAGTACCGCATCTCTATTGGATTCAAGTGTCATATCGATAAAGTCAATCACGATAATTCCGCCAAGGTCGCGCAAGCGAAGTTGACGAGCGATCTCTTCTGCTGCTTCAAGGTTATTTTTTGTCACCGTCTCTTCGAGGTTTCCACCCTTACCGATGAATTTTCCGGTGTTCACATCGATCACAATCATCGCTTCGGTGCGATCAATTACAAGTGATCCACCTGAAGGAAGATAGACCTTGCGATCAAATGCCTTAGCAAGCTGCTCTTCTACACGATAGTCGGCAAAGAGATCGCTGTTACCTGAGTATCGCTCAATCTTTGCATTAAGTTCAGGTGCAATTGAACCGAGATAATCTGTAATTTCGGTATATGCCTCGTTACCCTGAATGATCAGCCTACGGAAATCTTCGTTGAAGATATCGCGGATGACTCGAACAGCGAGATCAGGCTCTGAGAGAAGTAGCGCTGGTGCGTGGAAATTTGGATTCTCTGACTTCGCGTAAATATCTTCCCATTGCGCTTTGAGGCGAGCGACATCATTAGTCAACTCTTCCTCTGAGACACCTTCAGCTGCGGTACGTACAATCACGCCGGCTTCTTCCGGGATAAGATTTTTAAGAATTGCCTTTAGGCGTGTGCGCTCTGACTCTGGAAGACGCTTTGAAATTCCGCTCATTCCACCGCCAGGAACATAGACAACATAACGGCCGGGAAGTGAAATTTGTGAGGTAAGGCGCGCACCTTTTTGACCAATAGGATCTTTTGTTACCTGCACAAGAACTGGTTGGCCGGTCTTTAAAACCATTTCAATTTTGCGTGGTGATGATTCAGAAATCCCTGCTGCATCCCAATTTACTTCTCCGGCATAGAGAACAGCATTTCGGCCTTTGCCAATATCAACGAAGGCTGCTTCCATAGAAGGAAGAACGTTCTGTACTCGACCTAAATAGACGTTACCAACGTAGGAAACATTTGCATTTCGGTTGACGTAATGCTCAACCATGACCTTATCTTCGATGACACCGATCTGAATACGATCTCCGATTTGGCGAACGACCATCTCACGATCCACATTCTCACGACGAGCTAAGAATTCTCCATCTGTGATGACTGTTCCGCGGCGACGATATGGCTCGCGATATTCATCACGACCACGGTCTCTGCCACGATCTCTCTCGCGACGGTTACGGGTACCGCGCTCGGCACGCTCTGCGCGCTCTGCGCGAGCAGGCCGCTCACGAACTTCACGAACCTTTACGACTGTGACAACACCATCTTCATCAATAGTTTCCCCTGGTGTGACGTCCTCACCTGCTGCGCGGCGGCGGCGGCGACGGCGATGAGTTGTGCCATCGCCACTTTCTGACGTTGCGGCATCTCCTGATTCAGAATCTGGTTCATCAGAATCTTCTGTGGAATCAGTGGCTATTCCTTCATCTTGCGGACGACGGCGACCGCGACCACCACGACGACGGCGACGATTGCGATTGCGTGGATCAGAATCAGATTCATCGTCTACAGCGCTCGTTGGCGCTGAAGTATCTTCTTCAGGACTGCTCTTCGCCTTACTGCGTCGCGCAGCCTTTACCGGTGCATCTGTAGCTTCTGCCGCCTGAAAAACTGGGACTGGAATTGCAGCCGCCCGCTTACGTGTCTTTGCTGGTTCCTCGGTAGCCGCACCTGCGGGTAGATCGCTGATTGCTTCCAGCACCTTAGCTTTAATCTTTTTCACCGCACGCTTACGCGGTGATTTTGGCTCTATTGCCATCACTATAAATCCTCTACGTCATCGCAACTGCAATGACTTGCTCTGGCCCAAGTCTCCCTGAGCAAATTCTCTTACCGTCGCCTTGTGCGTGCGGTACTTCGTGAAATTACCTAAATTTAATGAGTCCGCCGCTGGCGCGATTTCAATCGCTAGCCGCGCTGAACTGTTGGCTCATTATGGCAGATTGAGAGCCAATATTCCTAAAATTCACCCCTTCACGCCTGATTTAGCCGCGCTGTTTGGCGTAAATATTCTGTAAAAGACCAAAGCCGATCATATTGGCGAACATGCTTGAGCCTCCATATGAGAGGAAGGGTAAGGGCACACCGGTCATGGGCATCAGCCCAAGGGTCATACCTATATTTTCAAAAGTTTGAAAAGCAAACCACGAGAGCACACCAACACAGACCATTCTACCAAAGGCATCTGTGGATCTTCGCGCAATTGTAAATGCGCGCATCACTATCGTGAGATAGAGAAGAAGGATAAATCCACTTCCAACAAAGCCAAGTTGTTCACCGGCGACGGTAAAAATAAAGTCTGTCTGCTGCTCAGGAACAAAGCGTCCATTTGTTTGTGGCCCTTCAAATAAACCTGTGCCAAATAAACCCCCTGAGCCAACTGTAATTCTCGCTTGACGCAATTGGTAACCGGCCCCGAGTACATCAGAGTTTGGATCTACAAATGATTGTAATCGCTTTACTTGATAATCATTAATCACGCCAAGCTTCGTGGCGCCGAAGCCACCCAAGAGCGCTATCAAAATTAAGCCGACGACCCAACGCGAAGGAGCACCAGAAGCGCCAATCATTGCAACAACCGCGACACTGATGATAAAAACCGTACCCATATCTGGCTGTAGAAGAATAAGTCCAACTGGAATTGCGGCAACTAGTAGGGCTTGAATAACATCGCGATGGGATGGTGCATCTGATTCATGGCGATACTCAGATAGGAGCATTGACATTCCAACTATTATTGCAATTTTTGATAACTCAGCTGGCTGAATCTGAAATCCGCCTGGAAGTGGAAACCATGCCCGCGCTCCATTTACTTCGCTGCCTATTCCCGGAATCAAAACAGCGGTAAGACCAATTACACCAAGGCCCCACACGACAGGTGTATATGCGCGCAAAGATCTATAATCAATAACTGTCGTACCCCATGCAAGGAGAATGCCGATCATAATGTTGATAACGTGGCGCTTGAGGTAATACTCAGGATCTAATCCGTTGGAGGCATACCAATCACGAGTTGCGGCATAGACCAATAGAGTGCCGATAAAGAGTAGAAGTCCTACTGCCACGGTCAATATGGGATCAAGACCCCAGAAAGCGCTCTTGCCTCGGGTACGACGAAAGCCTTGGCGTTGATTGATTAAACTCATGGCGCCACCTTTGCCTTCGTTGCTGGTGAAATTTTAGGTAAAACAGTTGGCGGCTTTCCCTCTGGATAGATCGCCGCTCCGGGCACAATCGTAGATCCCTGAACCCCGAAAAGGGTTTCGAAAATTTGACGCACCCCAACACCTGATGATGAAGATCCGAAACCACCTTGCGAGACCATCATGACAACGGCAAAGCGTGGCTTATTAGTTGGGCCATACCCGGCAAACCATGAGGTATCGCTTTTAAGTGAGCCATCTGCATTTCTTCCAAAGACTTCAGCTGTTCCGGTCTTACCACTGACAGCGATCGGGAAACCGCTAAAGGCACCAGCCCCAGTACCTGATACGACCACCTCACGAAGGGAACTCTGCAAAAACTTAAGAGTTGCCTTGTTCGTAGGTAGCGTTCCAACCTTTTCTGGAGAGATAGTCTGAAGAATTCTCCCCTCAGTTGTGACGATGGCTTTGCCGACAGTTGGCTTCCATATTGTTCCGCCATTGGCAATGGCTGCATACATCTGGGTTAACTTCAGGGGTGTAATTACTGTGTCGCCTTGACCAATAGAGAAGTTGACGGCATCGCCAGCACGAATCTTGTCACCATCTAAACAATTTTCTCGGGCAAGCTCTATCAGGAACGCAGTCTGCTGTGCCTTACTTGCACGTTCTTTATAATTGCAATAAAAGTCCTTGTTCTGTTCATACCAAGAAATTCTCCATTCGCGGTTTGCCAGGCGCCCGGAAGATTCGGATGGTAGATCTATACCTGTTCGCTGGCCGACCTGAAATCCTTCTGCAGCCTTAAAAAAGAAATCATTTGGATTACTCTTTGGCTTAAGTCCCCCATCTTTTATCCATTCAGAGAACGCGATTTTGTACCAAATCGTGTCACACGAGACGGCGATCGCTTTCTTCATTGAGAGAGTCCCTTGATCCTTGCTCTCAAAGTTGCGAAATATACGTGTTCCTACTTCAAATTGACCGGGGCAGTCATAATTTGCATTGAGGTTGTAGCCAGCGCTAGCTGCTGCAGCAAGTGAGACTACTTTAAATGTTGATGCAGGAGCAAAAACTCCCTGCAGGGCACGATTTAGCGCGGGCACTCCTTGCGACTCTGAGTAAAGATCACGTGCTTGCTTGGTGGTGAGGCCACGTTCATAAGCGTTCGGATCAAAAGTTGGATATGAAGCAAGTGCCAAAATTCTGCCTGTCACAACATCCATTACTACGGCAGCGGCACCATCTGCTCGATAACCATTTGCTCGAGAACGAGCAACGGCGGCGGCGAGAGCCTTTTCGCTCGCTGCCTGAAGTCGAGTATCAATACTGGTAACTAAATGATTACCAGGAATTGGATTAGTGACTTTTCTAGTATTTGTCACCACTTCTTTACGATCAACGGTAAATGTCTTGATCCCGGGGGTTCCACGTAAAAATTCATCGTACTGAATCTCTAGACCAGCTTTACCTATGTACTCTGAGCGGAAATAAGTGCGGCCATTTTCTCCAGCGAGGTCACCTTCAGTGAGTGGACCGATATATCCCAGCATATGTGCGGCATTTACATCACCGTTACCTGGATACGAGCGGATAGCAACCGGTGCTGCACTGATTCCTGGGTATTGGTCTGAGCGTTCAACAATCTGCAGAGCTAAAGATGGATCCGCATCTTTTGTGATGGGAATAGGTTGAAAGCGAGATCCAGTCCAACATCCAGCGCGCTTTCCAGATTCAAGCTCACCACATAAGCGGGTGCGTTGCAGAATATTCACATATTTAATTTTTAATAGGCGTGCTAACGAACGTAGAACCGCCTCGCCCTTATCCTCTTGTTTATCAATTATGGTTCGATCAACAGTAATCGCGACTCCGACTTTGTTTAACGCCAGTGGAATACCTGATGCATCAACAATCAGACCACGCGTTGCTGGAGTCACAACATCTCGACTCTGGATCGAAAGGGCTGCATCTTTATACTGAGGAGCTGCCGCTACTTGTAGATAAAAGAGCCTTCCCAAAAGAGCAACCATCAATGAAATAATTAAGATTTGGATGACAAGTAGACTCAGGCGAGACCGAAGATTCATAATCGTGATCTCGAATCATTGATGAAGTCAAATGCTCGTGCCACCGCAGGCATCGCGATTGGTACAACGGCGGCAGACCAAAGTAAGCCGATCAATAATGAGGTGGCTATAGAGGAGAAAGTACCAAGATCTTTACCAAGGAGAAGTGAAAGCAGTAGATAGACAACTCTTGCAATAAATACTGAAATTGTTACTAGGAAAGTTATTGTAAATGGATTAAGGCGTACATTTTCATAACCTAGCCCAAAGTATGAAATTCCAAATCCGATGAGAATAAGTACAAGAGTCCACTGTCCAAATACACCCGCTGTACTCTGTGATAAATCAATGAGCAATCCCGCCGCAAAGCCTGTCAGTGCCCCCATATTTGGCGAGGAGAGAGCAGCCCACAAAAGTGTGAAAATGAGAAAGAGCGAGAACCCCCCGCCAGCTATTCGAAGTTGAGTGATAAAGGCTTCTTGAAGAATATAGATAAAAAGAAAGAGTGTGGCGGTGAGTGAAATTTTGCGGGTAGACATCTACTCAGAGCCTATTGAATCCGGTGAAGGTGATTCGCTTGGTGTAACAAAAACAGTAACAGTGGGGATTGGGGTAGGAAGTGGCTTTGGTGGCACTAGTGAGTCACGCGGATCCACATCTGGTGCCGCGAGAACAACGCTGACTATGCCAAGAGATAAAAAGTTAGCGAAGAATCGTACATCTGCAGTTTGAGTGACCGCGCCCGCCGCATTATCAACCGAAGTTACTTCACCCACCGGAACACCGGGGACAAAGGGTTGGTTGTTGACACTTCCACGAGCCAGCAAGATATCGCCGACATTAATTGTTGATTGATTATCAAGTAACTGGAGAACTCCTTTAGATGTTCCTTGACCAGAGAGAATGCCAATTTGTTGTGAATCTGCAACCCTAACGCCAATTCGGAAAGATGGGTCAGAGGCTAAGGTAATTAGCGCACTGTTGGTATAGACGGTCTTAACCACACCAATTAATCCATATGAATTGATAACCGTCATATTTGGCTTAATCCCATTTCGTGAACCCACATCAATTGTGATGGTCTGAGTAAATGAGGTTGTAGCTCCTTGAGAGATCACTCGAGCACTGAGCACTTTAAATTCAGCCTTACCTGCTAGATCGAGTGCACCTTGCAATTGCTCAAGTTGAGCATCGATGCTTCTGCGCTCTCGTAGCTGGCTTAACAACTCACCATTTTCAGTACGAAGCTGCTCCATCTCAGAGCGGGTTCGACCTAAATAAATAACATCTATGAAGAAATTTCGTACGGGTGAGAGAATAGTTGCACCCAAACTTTGAACTGGAGTGAGTGCACTCTGGGTTCCAGTGCGTAATCCAGTAATGAGCGATACGCCACGCAGATCAAGAGTGATCAAAAATAGTGAAGTAATGATCAGGATGATGAGCAGTAAACGCCCGCGGTTCTCGCCGCCGCGCGCCATCGTCGATTGACCTATCGACCTATCGACGTGGTTCTGAGATCAAGACTTTTTCAAGTGCCTCAAACTCTTCAATACATTTTCCTGAACCTTCAACAACAGCATCGAGTGCGTGTTCTGCAATGTGAATAGGCATTCCAGTTTCACGACGAAGTCGTTCATCCAAACCTTTAAGGAGCGCGCCGCCGCCTGTGAGCATAATTCCGCGATTAATTAAATCTGATGAAAGTTCAGGTGGGCACTTATCAAGGGTGCTCTTCACCGCATTGACAATCGCCTTCACCGGCTCATCCAACGCCTTACGGATCTCTGAAGCGGTCACAATAATTGTCTTTGGCAGTCCCGTGGCAAGGTCACGCCCACGGATCTCAGCGTCTTTCTCATCAGCTAATACATAGGCGGAACCGATAGCCATCTTTATCTCTTCTGCAGTTCGCTCTCCCAAAAGAAGAGAATATTCACGCTTAGTCCAATCAATGATGGCTTGGTCGAGCTTATCTCCACCTACACGAATAGAGAGTGCGGTAACAATGCCGCCAAGTGAAATCACAGCAACTTCTGTTGTTCCACCACCAATATCAACAACCATATTTCCTGTTGGCTCATGAATTGGTAGTCCTGCACCAATCGCTGCTGCCATTGGCTCTTCAATAATATAAACCTTACGCGCACCAGCGTCATAGCCAGCCTCAGTTACTGCACGCTGTTCAACGCCGGTAATTCCTGAGGGAACACAGATAACTAGACGTGGTTTAGCAAGCACGCGACGGCCATGCACTTTACGAATGAAGTGCTTAAGCATGCGAGCTGTTGTATCAAAGTCTGCGATAACGCCATCTTTGAGTGGGCGAATGGCAACGATATTTCCAGGGGTGCGGCCAATCATGAGTTTTGCCTCAGTACCAATTGCAAGTACCGCGCCAGTGTCTTGATTAACGGCAACTACAGATGGCTCGTTGAGGACAATGCCACGTCCGCGAACATAGACAAGTGTGTTCGCTGTTCCAAGATCGATCGCCATATCGCGACCGATGAATGTTGATTTGGCGCTCATTTATTTCCCTCCAAAGAAAATAGCTATCTCACGAGCTGCTGATTCAGGTGAATCAGAACCGTGAACAAGATTCTGTTGAACTTTTGTTCCTTGATCGCGTGCCAGATCTCCACGAATAGTTCCGGGGGCGGCAACTGTGGGATCTGTTGCGCCGGCAAGTGATCTGAATCCTTCAATCACGCGTTGACCTTCAGCAATAATTGCAACGATCGGACCTGAGAGCATGAACTCTACGAGCGGCTCGAAGAATGGCTTGCCTTGATGTTCTGCATAATGTCGTTCAAGTAGAGCGCGATCTGCTTCCATCATTTTTAGATCAGCGATTACATAACCCTTAGCCTCTATGCGCCTAATAATTTCACCGATGAGATTTCGGGAAACGCCATCAGGCTTGATAAGGATGAGGGTCTGCTCGATTTTCACTGCGCCAGTCTATTGGGGATTTGGCGGACCCTGCGACAGTAGGGCCGCACGAGCCGCCTCACCCTTTCGCCCCACAATAATGGCTGCCACCCATAGCCCCATGAAGATTAAGTTGACGAACCACATCGCTGGGACCACCACGCTGTAAGCCATCAATGCGAATTGCAGAAGTGAGCCAAGGATCCAACCAGCCTTCTTTCGCAGCAACCCAATCGCTAGAACAGTGATCGCCATAAAGGCAAAGCCATAAATAAGGGTTGCTGGCTCGTGGGTGTCTTTTGCTAACAACATTGCAAAACCCATAATAAAAATCTCCATGGAAAGAACTGTGCTACCCAAGACTTTCATCGCTCCCCCGCATCTTTCTCGGCATACTTATCTTTTATATACGTGCGTGCTTCTCCAACTGTAACAACTGAACCGGTAATTACGATACCGAGCGTTTCATCACTCAAAGGTCTTACCAAATCCTTAATTGCTTTCTTGATCGCCGATTCCAGAGTGGGTGCCGAGAAAACTCGATCAGCTCCAAATATCTCAATTGCTAGATTCGCTAAATCTGAAACTTCCATGGAGCGAGAAGATGAGTTTTTTGTGACAATAATTGAGTCCATAAACTTTTCAAAATTAACCAAAATCCCTCGAACGTCTTTATCGCCCATAACGCCCACAACTCCGATGATCTCATCAAAGGTAAATTCAGATTCGATTGTTTCAACGAGTGCAATACTCCCATGTGGATTATGTGCTGCGTCCAGAATAATTGTTGGATCTCGATGTATAACTTCACACCGTCCGGGTGATCTCACCTGAGCAAATCCTTCACGAACTGCATCAATATCTAGCTCATTTTCTCCAAAAAATATTTCGACGGCGACTAAAGCTGCCGCAGCATTGGATGCTTGGTGTTTTCCATGCAGTGGAATAAATATCTCATCGTAGACCCCCTTGAGCCCTTGAATTGTGAGAAGCTGTCCGCCAATAGCCACTACGCGTGAAAGTACAGAGTATTCAAGACCTTCGCGTGCCACATCAGCACCAACTTCGGCAGCCTTACGTAAAAGTTCAACTGCCACTTCTGGCTCTTGCTGTGCGAGAACTGCAAAGCCACCCTCTTTAATTATTCCTGCCTTTGTCGAAGCAATTTCTACAAGGGTATTACCTAAGTACTCCATATGGTCTAAGCCGATGGGGGTAATTACACTCACATCTGCCTTTATAACATTAGTTGCATCCCATTCCCCGCCCATACCAACTTCGATGATTCCAATATCAATGGGGTGTTCTGCAAATGCGGCAAAGGCAAGGGCCGTAACTGCTTCAAAGAAGCTGACCGGGTTATCAAACTTAGAATCAATAAAATCGAAATATGCTGCAATATCGTTGTAGGTAAAGATCAATTCTTTAGGATCAATTGGCTCTCCATTAATAGCAATTCGTTCACGGTAAGTCTCAAGATGAGGGCTGGTAAATCTGCCGGTTCTTAGCCCCATTGAGAAGAGGAGTGAATCAATCATTCGAGAAGTTGTGGTCTTGCCATTTGTACCACCGATATGAATCGTTGGATATGAAAGTTGAGGTGAGCCTAAAGCGTCGACCAGCGCTTGAATTCGTTCTAAAGTTGGTGCGATTCGATTCTCTGGCCAACGCGCAAGGAGCGCGGCTTCGATTGCATCTACTCGTTCTTGATCTTCTGCAGAGATTTTCTTCATCATCACAAGGCAGCAAGGGCTGCTTGAATCCGTTCAATATCAGATGTTGTCTTTTCAAGTCGCTCGCGTATCTCTACAACAACCTCTGCTGGCGCTTTAGCCACAAAGCCTTCATTACCCAATTTAACTTCAGCAGTTTTTTGATCCTTCAGAGCAGTCGCTAAATCCTTCTCGAGCCGTGCCCGCTCTGCAACGAGATCGATTGAGCCGGTGAGATCGAGTTCGATCTTTGCCCCTGCGATTTCGAGCGTTGCCGATGGAGTGAATTCTTTATCCTCTAATTTCAGTAAGAATCTGAGCGAGCTAGCTGATGAGAGAACATCTGGATTTCCGGAGAACCGACCTGGAATCTTCTGGGATGGCTTGATGCCTTGATCATTTCTAAATCTACGAACTTCTGTCACTACTTCTTGCAGGCTTGCAACAATTCTCTTTGCCTCACCATCAATCTGATCTGGTCGCGAGACAGGCCAACTAGAAATTACAAGACTTTCACCACCGGTGAGTGTGCACCAGAGTTGCTCGGTAATAAATGGCATCACCGGATGTAATAGCCGCATGAGCTGATCTAAAACATGGCCTAATACTCGTTGAGACGCCGCCTTCTCGTCGGAGGCAAACACTTCCTTTGAAAGTTCGAGGTACCAGTCACAGAGATCATCCCAAGCAAAGTGGTAAATCAATTCACATGCCCGAGAGAATTCATAACTTTCAAATAGTTGATCAGCTTCAATAATCGTCTCATTGAGGCGAGTCAGAATCCAGCGATCGATTGGAGAGAGCGAAGCAAAAGTCGGTAGATCACCATTGACATGTGCTCCGTTGAGCATCGCAAAACGTGAAGCATTCCAAAGTTTGGTGGCAAAATTTCGTGAACCGCCAATCCAATCTTCCGCCAGCGCTTGATCTGCGCCTGGATTAGCACCGCGAGCTAAGGTAAATCGCAGCGCATCTGCACCGTACTTATCCATAAACTCAATTGGATCAATAACATTTCCGCGAGATTTTGACATCTTCTTACCGAATTGATCACGGACCAGCCCATGCAACATGATTGTCTTAAATGGTGGTACCCCCTCCATCGCAAATATTGACATCATCATCATTCGAACGACCCAGAAGAAGAGGATGTCATAGCCTGTGACTAGAACGCTCGTCGGATAGAACTTAGCTAAATCAGCAGATTTCTCTGGCCATCCCATTGTAGAAAATGCCCATTGCCCAGATGAGAACCATGTATCTAATACATCGGGATCCTGTACCCATCCATCAGGTGCTTGTTCTCCGGGTCCGACAACTGCAATTTCATCATTCGGTCCATACCAAACAGGAATACGGTGACCCCACCACAACTGGCGAGAGATACACCAATCATGCATATTATCGACCCATTCAAAGTACCGAGGCTCAAGGGAGGCTGGAACAATCTTTACAGTTCCGTTACGGACCGCGTCTCCTGAAGCTTTTGCAAGTGGAGCAACTTTTACAAACCACTGTTTTGATAGACGAGGTTCGATAGTTGTATCGCAGCGAGAACAATGTCCGACGGCGTGTATGTAAGGCCGCTTTTCGGCAACAATTCGTCCCATCTCTTTTAGCTTAGCGACAACAGCGATACGCGCCGCAAAGCGATCCATGCCATCAAATTCAGTACCAGTCCCGTCCATTACGCCGTGCTCGTTCATGATCACAACAAAAGGCACGTTATGGCGCATCGCCATTTCAAAGTCATTTGGGTCGTGTGCAGCAGTAACTTTCACAGCTCCTGTACCAAAATCTTGTTCTACCAATTCGTCAGCAATAATCGGGATCATCCGATTTACCAAAGGCAGTAAAACCTCAGTACCGATCAAATGCTTGTAGCGGGGATCATCCGGATGTACTGCAACTGCGCCATCACCAAGCATGGTTTCAGCGCGGGTGGTCGCAATAACAATCGATTGATCACCTTCGCCATAACGAATCTGCACAAATTCACCCTCATCATCACTATGCTCAACTTCAATATCAGAAAGTGCGGTGAGACAACGAGGGCACCAATTGATAATTCGCTCTGCTCGATAGATCAACTTAGCGTCATACATCTTCTTAAAGATAGAGACAACTGCTTTGGACATCACTTCATCCATCGTGAAGCGCTCACGACTCCAATCGACTCCTGAACCTAGACGCTTCATCTGATCCAGAATCGCTCCACCTGATTCAGCTTTCCACTCCCACACCTGGGCGAGAAAAGCTTCACGCCCTAGATCGTGGCGGGTCTTTCCCTGAGATCCTAATTGCTTTTCAACAACGTTCTGCGTTGCGATACCAGCGTGATCCATGCCAGGTAGCCATAGAACTTCAAAACCCTTCATCCGCTTCATTCGCGAGAGACAATCCTGGAGAGTTTGATCTAGAGCATGACCGATATGTAATACACCAGTCACATTAGGTGGTGGCAAGACAATCGTGAACGGTTCTTTAGTTGAGGCGGCATCGGCGGTGAAATATTCGGCGCTCAGCCATTTGGAGTAGAGCACAGATTCAATATCTGCAGGAATGAAACTTGCAGATAACTCACGTCCATGCTCAGTGTGTTCAGACATGGGCGTGAGTCTAGTTTATTTATGCGCTCTTCTCCTGCGAACCCTTTTCGCGACGAGTCACACGCTTTGGAATATCACCTGTGCGCATCACCATTTCAGGGGTTGCAGAGCTGTCAATGCAGGCCTTAGTAATGAGCACTTTGGCTATTTCGCTACGGCTAGGCACCTCATACATCACTGCAAGAAGAACTGATTCCATAATTGCCCGAAGTCCACGAGCTCCAGTTCCGCGCTTGAGGGCAAGGTCTGCAATCGCCTCAAGTGCATCTGCCTCGAATTCAAGAGCTACGTCATCAAGGTCAAAGAGCTTTTGATACTGCTTCACCAGCGCATTCCGTGGCTCAGTAAGAATTTTCATCAGGGCAGGCTTATCAAGATTTTCAACACTAGTAATCACTGGAAGGCGACCAATAAATTCTGGAATCATTCCAAATTTCAATAAATCCTCTGGCATCACATCAGCAAAAAAGTCTCTAGAATTTTTTTCCTCTTGGGATTGCAGGGTTGCATTAAATCCAACACTTGCAGAACCGCTACGCGCTTCGATAATTTTATCGAGACCAGCGAAGGCGCCGCCAACAATAAAGAGAACATTTGTTGTATCTATCTGAATGAATTCCTGGTGTGGATGCTTACGCCCACCTTGTGGTGGCACTGATGCAACGGTGCCTTCAAGAATCTTAAGGAGCGCCTGCTGAACACCTTCGCCAGAGACATCACGAGTAATGGAAGGGTTTTCAGATTTTCGAGCAACCTTATCAATTTCATCGATATAGATGATTCCCGTTTCAGCTTTCTTCACATCGTAATCTGCAGCTTGAAGAAGTTTAAGCAGAATGTTCTCAACATCTTCACCAACATAACCAGCCTCAGTAAGTGCTGTTGCATCAGCGATAGCAAATGGCACATTAAGCATACGAGCTAGCGTTTGAGCCATTAAAGTCTTTCCGCAACCGGTTGGTCCAAGCAATAAAATATTTGATTTGTTGAGCTCAATCGAATCATCACTCTTTGGCTCACCTGACTGCACACGTTTGTAATGGTTATAGACGGCAACAGAGAGTGACTTCTTTGCACGGTCTTGACCGATCACATATTGATCAAGGAATTCAAAAATTTCCTGAGGCTTTGGAAGTTCGGTTAAACCTAACGATGTCGCCTCGGAGAGTTCTTCAATAATGATCTCGTTGCAGAGTTCAATACACTCGTCGCAGATATAGACACCAGGACCGGCAATCAACTTCTTTACTTGCTTCTGAGTTTTGCCACAGAAAGAACATTTCAGCAGATCGCTAGTCTCGCCGATGCGTGTCATGGTGCTCCTAAGATGAGGGGAAGTAGGCCAATCGTAGATTTAATGGAGGAAAAATGTGGGTGTATTTACCGTCTGAGCTGTTCGCCCTGAGAAGAATTCCAGAAGGATGCAGGCATTTTCAGATCGCGCACACCTGTCACCTTCAATACTGAAAGGCTGATCAGCACATGCAGTATCGATACTCCGATCAACATCGGTCTCTCGCCTAAGAATTCTGCTGCAGGTCCTACTAAGACCATGCCAAGTGGAATAAGTGCCGTTGAACCCATATGGTCGACGCTAAAGACTCTGCCTTGTAGCGACTGTGGGACTTCTTTCTGTACGGCAGCTGCCCAGAAGGCTTCCCAAGGACCGACGGAGAGACCTGCTAAGAAATATGCAGCAATAATTATGTATGGCGTAAATGGAAATGCCAGTGCCAAAGTTGTCGTAGACAGAAGTGTAAAGACAAGGATGCAAAACTGCCCTTGATGCTTAACCTTTAGTCGCAGAGAAATCAATGCACCAATAATTGCACCTAAAGAAAAGACAGAAGCAGAGATAGCAAATACATTGTTCGTTTCAAATTCTCGTCGTGTTATTACCGGTAAAAGGACGCTCTCCACACCGACGATAAACATCAATTGAAAAGATGTAGACGCTATCAGTGCAAAGATCCATTTAATCTGCCACACGGTATGCATACCTTCTTTGAGGTCAATAAAGAAAGTCTGCTTATCTTCTTGCGCAATGTGCTTGAAATCTTCCGTGATAAAGAATATAAGTGATGTTCCAATAACAAATAAAATCCCAGTGAGGATAAATGTCTCTCGGGCGCCAAAGAGCAAAATCGCTCCCGCGCCAACACCAGGACCGAGAATGCTGGATGTGCGAATGACTACGGTACGAGCAACATTACCCGCCATTAATTTATCCCTAGGTAAGAGGCTTGGCATAATCGCAGCCGCAGCAGACATCCCGAAGGCATCACCCACACCCATCAGAAAGACAACTGCAGCCAGAACCCATAATGGCGTTGAAGATATGGCGAGAAATACCAATGAGAAGACAAGTATTGCGCGAAATAGATCGGCACCAATCATCACGTGCGTTCGAGGTAATCGATCCGCCCACACTCCAGCGACAGGGGAGACCAGAATTGCCGCAAGTAAGCGAGCACCAAGGACAACACCTAAAGACTTTGGATCGTTTCCGTTGCTATCAAGAACTGCAACCGCAAGAGCAACAGGGAACGCAGCTGCACCGATTATAAAGATTGTGTTCGAAAACCAAAAGAGGCGAAACCCTTTGAACGACCAAAGGGATCCCGCCTCAAATAGTTTCACGATAGTAAGAGATGTTCCTAGTTGTTACCAGGTTGGCTTTGCCTTTCGGCTTGCAAGTACCTGATCGATCAGCCCATACTCAACAGCTTCTGCTGCAGTAAGAATCTTGTCGCGTTCGATATCCTGCGCGATCTGCTCTGGAGTACGAGTGGTGTGCTTAGAGAGCATGCTTTCAAGAAGCTGACGCATACGCATAATCTCGCGTGCCTGAATCTCGATATCAGATGCCTGTCCCCCGCCCTCAGATGAAGGCTGGTGAATCAAGATACGTGAGTGCTCAAGGGCGTAACGCTTTCCCTTTGCTCCACCAGCAAGAATGATCGCTGCTGCCGATGCTGCTTGACCAAGACAGATTGTCATCACATCTGGGCGCACAAATTGCATCGTGTCATAGATTGCTGTCAGGGCTGTAAATGATCCCCCTGGCGAGTTGATGTAGATAATAATGTCGCGATCAGAATCCATTGATTCAAGTGTCAGCAACTGTGCCATAACATCGTTTGCAACTGTGTCATCGATTGGCTGACCCAAGAAAATAATGCGCTCTTCAAAGAGCTTTGTATATGGATCGTGACGCTTATATCCATTGGCAGTCTTCTCTTCAAAGACTGGAAGGACGTAACGAGAAACTATTTCTTGTGCGCGATCGAATTCGTTGATCATTAAGCTGTTCCTCCGCTACCTAGAACTTGACCTGCAGAGCGAACGACGTGATCAACAAAACCATACTCTTTGGCTTCATCTGCTGTGAACCAGCGATCGCGATCTGAATCTGCAGTAATTGTCTCGATTGTCTGTCCTGTGTGATGGGCGATGAGCTCTGCCATCTTTCGCTTTGTAAAACCAATTTGCTCTGCCTGAATTTTAATATCCGTTGCTGTTCCACCGATTCCAGATGATGGCTGATGCATCATCACGCGCGCATGTGGCAGGGCATAGCGCTTACCGGTAGCACCTGAACATAAGAGGAACTGACCCATCGATGCGGCAAGACCCATTCCAACAGTTGCAACATCATTTTGAACGTATTGCATCGTGTCGTAGATCGCCATACCTGCAGTGACAGAACCACCAGGTGAGTTGATGTAAAGGAAAATATCTTTCTTTGGATCTTCTGCAGCAAGCAGAAGAATCTGAGCTGCAATTGCATTGGCCATTGAGTCTTCAACGACTGAGCCAAGGAAGATGATTCGTTCACGAAGCAAACGGTTGTAGACCTGATCGTCTAGTCCACCTGATGCTGAGAGTGGTGCGCGGGCCAAAATCTGCGCCGCTTCCGGGTTGAGATAATCCACTTCATCCTCCTGAATTGTTATATGTCTTGACCTTAACAATTCCAGCGTGAAAATGCTTCCCCATTTGCGCCAGAAAGTGCGTGAATCTGCCCCTGTTCGCTCAGGGCATATGAAAACTATTCGGCTGCCGGTACCTCTGGAGCCTTAGGGCGAAGTTCTTCGAGATTGATCGCGTTTCCAGATTTATCGCTGACTTTGACTCGCTCAAGGACAACAGCCAACGCTTTTGCACGCGAAACTTCGGCAACGAGTTGGCCAATCTGACCCGCCTTCTGTAATTCTTGTGCGAATTGTTCAGGGGCCATTCCATAGCGTTGTGATGTGCGCACGAGGTACTCGGTAAGTTCCATTTCGGTAATCTCGACTTGCTCGCTCTTGATAATAGAGTCAAGCAAGAAATCAGAGCGAAGCGATGAACGGACCTGGCCATCAACTTCACTGCGGTGATCAGCATCTTCCTGGCGGCCTTCGCCCTCAAGATGATCCTTTACCTCGGCCTCAACCATGCCCTCTGGAACCGGAATATCAAGATCGGCCAGTAATTTCTCAAGAAGAAGATCGCGTGCCTGCGTACCCTGTTCCATCTTCTTGACACGGCCAAGTCGCTCAACGAAATCTGCACGCAATTCTGCGATCGTGTCGAATTCAGATGCAAGCTTTGCAAATGCATCATCTGCTGCAGGAAGCTCGCGCTCCTTAACAGCCTTTACAACAATCTCAACATCACCCTTTTCATCATCTTTCTGACCGACGAGCTGTGTTGTAAATGTCTTTGTCTCTCCAATAGCCATTCCAACAAGTGCTGCATCAAGACCATCAATCATGCGATCTGAGCCAACCTCATATGAAATCTCATTAGCCTTGCCACCATCAACTTCTACACCATCAATGCGAGCAGTGAGATCAATAGTGACGAAGTCGCCATCTTTTGCTGCTCGCTCAACGGTGCGTAGTGTTCCAAAGCGAGCGCGTAGCCCATCGAGTTGCTCTTCAACATCTTTGTCCTCGACCTTGACATCGTCGACAGTAATTTCAATCTTTGAAAAGTCTGGAAGCTTCACGTCTGGACGCACATCTACTTCAACAACGAATACTAATTTCTCTTTATCAACGAACTCTTTGATATCAACCTCTGGTCGTCCAATAACAAGAACATCATGCTCACGCGCTGCCTGAGAGTAAAACTCTGGGAGAGCTGAGTTAATCGCCTCATCAAGCACACTTCCACGCCCCACGCGCTGATCGATCATCGCCGCCGGAACATGTCCTTTACGAAAACCTGGAATGTTTACCTGTTTTGCAATCTTCTTATACGCAGCATCGATATGTGGAGTGAGCTCTGCAAATGTAACTTCTACATCTAGCTTGACTCGAGTAGGTGAAAGTGTCTCGACTGTGCTCTTCACTATGCTCCCTGATCATCGATCTGTATAAGGATGTATTGATTGAACTGACCTAAATGAAACTGGTCGGGGCGGGGAGATTCGAACTCCCGATCTCCTGCTCCCAAAGCAGGCGCGCTAGCCACTACGCTACGCCCCGAGGCGCAAGAAGTGAGTCTAGAGTAATTTTTTGCTCTCGCGAACCGACGCGGTAACCTAGGCTAAGTACCACAATCATGATCACCCGCGGGTGTAGCTCAATGGTAGAGCCCCAGCCTTCCAATGGCACGCACGCGATAAGAATCTAAAAGCGCAGGTCAGCCGCAAGGATTAATCGCTGATGCGCTCGCAAATGCGGCTAATAAATCTATTTCGTGCCACATCCGTGCCACTAAGTCGCGAAAAATGATGAAAAATGCCACTGTCGTGCCACTAACAATGGCTAGCAGTGGTTTCATCTGGTCGCTATCGGCGTAACATAACGGCTGGTTCACGCTCAATTCATGCCTGTTTGACCTGTTTAGCTAGGCAGGCTTTTGCCGCCGCCTGAGCGGTGTAAGCCACATGGAAAAATTCTTTCACGCAATAATTCGCCT
>Ga0129324_10000361_pt1 | contig 33846 bp, 50 predicted proteins | sample CPBDNA_7_FD_96879 | JGI IMG/M metagenome (GOLD analysis project Ga0129324, IMG submission 96879) | Freshwater to marine salinity gradient microbial communities from Chesapeake Bay, USA - CPBay_Spr_15_0.2_DNA | ecosystem: Environmental > Aquatic > Marine > Coastal | place: USA: Chesapeake Bay...
ATGGAAACTGGCCCATGTAGTGACTTGGCATCCACATTGTCTTCTTGGTTACTGTGTTGTAAAGCTTTGGCATTGTTACGCTCCTAGTTCTGGATCTTCATCGGCTAGGAAGCCACCAAAGATCTCATTGACATCTGCATCAGAAACATCGCCGTCAGTTACATATGCACGGCTGATCTCTTCTGCAACTTCCATGATACCAACAAAAGCTGCAACTGCAGCTGCCTGCCAGACCTCTACTCCAACTACGAATCCACCACCGAGGGTAGCGGAAACTTTTAGTACTACGTAAGCAACTGTGCGCTTACTGATTGATTTAATGTTCATTTGAGCTCTTTCTTGCAGTGTGGACATGCGTACACGATTGTCGGGGCTTTTTCGATTTTTTTAGGCTCTGAGATCGATTCTAAGGGCTTTTCAATGTTCTCTGATAGGTATTTGTACAAATCATACACTGTGCCGTAGAAAACGCCTTTGAGGCTGTCTGAGAGGGTGGCATGTAGATGAGGCCCTGTTGACATGCCCTCGGTGTCCACTTTTCCAATTGTTTGGCCCATTTTGACTTTTTCGCCAACTTTTAGGGTCGGCTCGATCTTCATGTGGCAATATCCGACATAGCGAGTCTTGCGGTCCTTGCCATAAACAGTCTGGACCAAAACCCAGCCAAGTACTTTGCTGTACTGAACTAGCTTGACGGTTCCTGCTGACACTGCAGGGATTGGAGTGCCTTTTGGCATCGCCCAGTCAGTTCCGCGGTGCGGGTTAGTCTTCTTGCCCTTAATAGTGCGAATCTTTCCAAAGTGTCCCGTGATCTTGCTGTCCGGGAACGGAAACATAAACTTAGCCATTACTTCTTCTTCTTTCGAGCTACAGCACCCTTTGCCCGAGAATAAGTCCTAGCCTCTTCGCCACGAAGCGGGCCAACCAAAAACTCTCCGCGGGTGTTGTCGGTCGGTGGATCTGATACCTCAAAGTGGTGGAACTTTGGTCTAGTAGCGATTCCTGCGTCATACATGGCAGCGTTGTCTTTTGCGTACCTTCTGCGGTAGGCTGCCTTCTCAGCTAGCCTTCTCATCATTGCTTCGTTTTTGTCTGCCATTAGTCGTCTTTCTTAATCCCTTTGGCACCAAAGTAGCCGCCAAGAATACCGATGACGCCACCAAGTGCGGTCTGCACCAAGGTCATAACCTCTGCAGATACATCTACCGGCTCGCCGGTAACCTGAGTCTCAAGTGCAGATACTACGTAGTCGCCAATGATAGCGACAAGAATGGCAACCATAACTCCAGCTGCCAACACAAACATTGTCTTTTCCTTCATTTAGTAACCAATCCAAATAGCGCAACTCCCAATCCAGCCATGCCAGAAGTTAGTGCTGCCATTACTACTTTTGGCACCCAGGCACGCTCTGCCTGTACGTTTTCCAAGCGCCTCAGTCTATCAGGGACATCAGACAAGCCATCAAGGCGCTCAAGCGTACGAACTAGCAGCTTCTCGTTGTCGAGCTGCTTGTCGTAGATCGTCTGCAGAGTTACCCTAACGCTTGGCTGAGTCTCCTCAACCATTATGCGGTTAGGTTTCCGTTTAGGCGGTACTCTCCAGCAGCAACCTTGGACAGCGTGGTCCACCCGTACTGCCTAAAAGTGTTGCGGTATTCGAGGCTAGAGTGCAATGTAACCCCAGCTCCCTCAGTAAATGTAACCTGTGCTCCATCCATAAGGATGTTTACAGTCTGGCCAATGGCAAAGACGTCTGCAATGGTAAATGTAAGAACAAGAGTGTTAGCGCAACGCAGAAGCTTGTTGGAGTCTGCTGCAACAAGAGTTCTAGCAGTACCAGTTACGGTTTCCAGCGTCATCGGCTGCAGTGTGGCGATCTCGTTTTCTGAAGTAGTTACACGAGCTTCTAAAGCAGCGTATTCGGTGTCATACTCCTCAGAGAAGGTGTCAATCAGGTCGTAATTGTCATTAATGTCCGTAATGCGAAACGGTTCATTTGTGCCTGGAGTAGGCTTGAACAGCCCTAGCCGGGTTGTGGTTGTAGACGCCATAGGTGCTAATCCTTAGTATTAATTTCAACGGTCGTCTCTTCACTCATTATAGCATCTGGCATGGGCTCTGGTATGACCGTGGAGCTTGAATTTCCCTGAGCGAGTGAAATTAGTTCTCTGGCGATGTTTCGACGTGTTATCGGGTCGCGCACATGTTTCTGGATGATCTCCTGCATAGCAAGCAATAGAGCGCTAACATCCACCTGTGACTTGGCGTTTGCATCAAATCTACCGGTCAACTGGTTGACGAAGGTAATCGCCTTCATGTCACCCTGCTGGACAAGTTGACCCAAAGCCTGGTCTGCCATCGGGATGTACTTGCGGAGATTCTCTTCGCTCTTGGCGCTCATCGCCTCAGCAAAGTGCTTCTGTCGCATCCAACCATCAAGCTCGATCGTGCTGATCTTCATCTGCTTAGCCACGGTCTGCGGTGGCTTTAGGTTCAGCGGATTCAAGTAGGCCTGCAGGAATGTCTCCTGACGAAGCGTAAGGTTAGGGTTTTTAGTGCTGGCAATGCCACGATCTTCTAGTGATCGCTGAAACTTGCCTGTCTGCCATACCAGCTCGATCTGCTCAAGTTCGATGTCATTCGTCTGGTCTTTGACTGTCTGTGGCTCAACAAAAAAGCCACGACGGTCAGCAGCAATGGCAGCAGCCAGCACTGCTTCAAAGAGCTTCTGCTCCTTAGTCTGTCTCCCGGACTCAAGCCGAGATTCAAACTTTTCTAGGTCAATGTCACTCATGTGGGTTTTGCAGTTCCTCAATGATCGCTTCTAGTAGATCTTCATATTCTTCATACTCGCCGGAGGCGATCAAGCTATCTATGCAGTCTACGGCGCTCTGCTTCCCAGCCATGTAGCCAAGCTGGATGCCAATCTGCTGTGCCTCGTCCCAAATCTTCTGGGTTAGCTTTTCCCATAGCCATCTCATGCTGCTGGCAGCTTCTCTAGCTCTACTACGTACTCTGGGGTAATACCGTAAGGCTTAAATGCTTCGATCAGCTTACGGGAGAGAATGTCTGGGAACGCAGACAGCTGGCCGGCCTCATACCTGGAGATCACAGCCGGGTTTACCCGGAGCATACTTGCCAACGCCGTAGGCGTTTTCGCAATTTCCAGACGCCATTGCTTGAACGTCTTGTAGTACTGACTCAGCGTATACGGCGGTATGACCATTAGGTTCTGCACTGCTGGCGGTGGCGTGATGGTTACTGGCTTGGTGACGTAGTCCTGGATCTGCTTTACTAGCTCGTCTTCGTCAATACCAAGGCCAGTCGCAATCACATCGATTATTCTCTGAGATGGGTTCTTGGTCCTGCCATCCTCGATCGCTGTAATTGCTGCACGATTGACACCAGCCCTGGTGGCTAGGGCCACCTGCGACAAGCCAAGCTGCAGCCTGGCTAATCTCAATGGGTGGTCTGCGATCCGAGCCATTACTCGGTGCCTTCGGTGCAGTTATTTTCTCTACACTTTGCAATTCGTTCTCCACATAGGTTGCAGGGTGAGATCTGCTGGTCATCGATAAATATTGCTCTCCCTGGTGATGGGTATATCCAAATATAAGTCATGTGTATAAGTATAGTAGACACCTTTGTAAATGCAATGTGATCAGGTTGATTAGCTATATAAATAGGAACGGCTGGAACCCCGGACAACATCCCTTGCCTGTGCCAACAGGGAAACGGAGGCAAACTATACCTGTCAAACAATCAAAAGGAGATAGAAATGACAGCAATCAAAGTAAACCGACTACAACTAATTGACGCACTAGAGACGGCAATGACCGACATCACTTCTAATTGCGAAGACAGCAGAGCCAAGTGGGAAGAGTATGACAAGCAACGAGAAGCGTTTGCTGCTGATGTCCTGAAGGAAATGCAAGAACTGGCAGTCAAGGACGGCTACATCAAGCAGGACAGGTTTGGCTTTAACGGCTACTCGCAGGAGTTCCGCATCTACCTGTCTAACGCACAGATGAAGCGTGCCCCCCAGCAGCCCTCTGAGCCACGACCAACCCAGCGTGAATACAAGAGACACAAGAACAAGTGGCAGCACATCAGCCTTGACGCTGCTTCACAGGAGAAGATTGAGGAAATAGATAACACACTCAAGCTGCTCCGTATGAGCAATGAGGAGAGTGTAAACGCCTCGGTCTACAAGTCAGTAGTTCAGTATCTCTAATGCCAAAGGTCAATGTAAAGGAGAGCTTCTACTACGAGCTCTGGGTCAATGATGGAGATGACCTACCTGACACATTCACTAACGAAATGTGCAGTGAAGACAGCGTTTCCCTTGAGTTCATTGATAACGAGCTTGAGTTCTTTGACCTAGATTGGAATGAGGTGAGATAAAAGCCCCCCGCTAGCACCGCCCCCCTCGGTGCTAGCGGGGTTTCTCTTGCCTGCCCCACAGGGAACGGCTGGAAAATGATGCTGATGCTGATGCTGATGATGCTGATGATGCCAGCTGTGCAGTGATGCAATCCGCCGTAAACTATAGGTATCTCTTGAAAGGAGACATTATGCAATTAGAAACAACAGCTACATGCCCGGAGTGCTCCCGGGTGTTTGACCTCTTTGACGTCGATGAGGCCGAGGAGTTTTACTACGGCCACGATTGCGAGGTGTAACCATGCCATTGAATTGGGATGCAAGTGAACTACCTAACCTACCCTGGGACGTACAGTCCGAGGAAGAGCGCAACCGTACTGCCAACCTGGCTTGGGTTTGCATGGCCGTCGGTTACCGATCTATTAGAGAAAGCAACTGGCAGGACTTTTATGCCAGGTATCGCTTTTACTCTCAATTGCACGGCAACCTGTATGACTACGACGCGGTTGACATTTACCTGCGAATTGGGTTTGGCACTAATTGCAGTGAAGAGACCGACGCAAAATGGTTCAAGCGTCAAACGGATCAGTACTGCAGTGACCAGCGTGAAAACGCTGAACGTGCTGTAGAGAGCTTCCACGAGGGCGCACTGCAGTAAACAAATCCCTGCCAGCACTTCCCCCAGTGCTGGCAGGGATTTTTTTTGCCTGCTAAATAAACAGGGAACGGCTGGAATTTGATGCTGATGATGCCGTCACTGATGACACTGATGCACTGCCAAAACTGTGCACTACTAGCAATGCACTTACACTTGTAGTAGTCAATCAGTGTTGGCATCAATTCAAAAATTCACGAACTCGATGCTTCCTCTGGCTACCTAACCAACTATCGAAAGGCAATAACAATGCAAACAACAACCAACCTACGCCAGTTCACCGCTAAGCGTGATGGCTACCACGAACAACGAGAGATGCTCCGAGAGACGCTTCTCGCACTATACAAGGGTGCTGACAGCACCTTCTGGATTCAGAAGGACATCGACCCTAACTACGCTGATCCACGCACCGACTACCTGCTAGGTAAGCGTGATGCGATTAGCGACTTGATCTCTTACATTGATAAAACCATGAGCCACCACGGCGTAACAATAAACAACTAACGAAAGGCAACACCATGAAAACAACTAAGTCACTAACCACCAAGCAACTAACCAACCAAATCATCAAAATCGCCAAGTCTGGAAGCGCCACCATTAGCGTATTCACTGGCGAACCAGCTAAGCCCAACTACTGGGCTGTTGGTGGCATGGTGAGGCCTTACGGTGAAGAGAATGCACTGTATTACTCACCAACTGGCACTCCAGACGCAGAGCGCTTACAAGCCCAGATCGATGCCAACTGGGACATGATCCAGCTAGTCGGTTACATCGGCATTTGGCGCACCAACGATGGCGAAAGCTTCATCGACTCCAGCTATCTAATCCCATGCTGTTGCGACACCGAAGTCGGCTTTAGCGAGCCAAGCTTCAAGACCGCCGTAGAGCTAGGCATTAGCAACAACCAAGACGCTATCTGCCATGTTTGCGATTCACTGGCCGAGCCAAAAGATTTTTGGTTGCGCTAGTGGACATCGATTACAACCTAGTGAGCTCTTACACCAGCAACCCCGCCCGGTTCATGCTTTGGTTATCGGTTACTGGCAACAGGCCCGATGACCTTAGCGAACTGGCGTCACTAACCGATGTTGAGGACGAAACATTCATGGGAGAGTACAGCAACCCAGCTGACTACGCCATGGAGACCGCAACCAACAGCTACCTTGAAGAAATCGAAAATCTACCAACATGGATTAGCAACTGCATCGACTGGAACACCGTATGGCACCGCGAGCTCCAGCACGATTACTACACACTAGACAAATCAAACGGCTATACCCTAATCTGGGCAACCATCTAACGAAAGGCAACACCATGAACACCAATACCACCGATGTACTAACCGAGTCCGTAACATTCACTATCAAGCACCAGCTACCCGTTACCAGCTTGATCGAGCTAGTCAACGCAGCGTTCGAGACGGGAGCTATCGCTTACTGGGTTGACCTCGCTAGCGACATCAAGCGGGCCCCAGAAGGGCTCTTTGACTACACCTACTGTTACCGCTTCTTGATCGAAGCTGACGGCGACACACTTGAACTCAATGTTGACACTATCCGAAAAGGGATACAGCTGATCCTTGACGGCACGGTCGGTGTGAACCAACGACTCAGGGGATACATAGTTAGCGCACTGGCCGACGATGATCTAGGCATGATCGATAGCGACGCTCTGGATGTAATTGTCCAAGCGGGCCTATTCCAGGAGCTAGTCTACGGATGATCCAGCACACCAGAAAATACCCTGCAGGCTTAGGCTTGCAGGGTATTTTTTTGCCCGTAGGAGGCCAGCACCGTCGGCCGGAAAATGATGATGATGATGCTGCCCCGTAGGTGCAAAAACACCAAAATCCAGTCGCAACGCCTATAGAGCACCTACACCTTGCAGATCTACAGAGCTGATGTAGATTTGTAAGGTGTAAGTGGTTTACATAGAGCTCAATAGGAAAATGGCTCCTGAGGCCTAAAATGAGCACTTTTTTACCCCAGTTGGCTTGCACAATCACCCCAATCACCTAAACTGATGTAGAAATGTTGATTTACACTACATTTCTACCTATCTACAGTAAGGAAGACAAATGACCACCTATGACCCCATTTACGGCGAACTTTTGACATCCCGCGAAGTGTCAGATCTAACTGGATTTACCATGAACCAGCTACGCCATTTCAGACAGAAATCAGAGGTCGCCCCATTTCCCATTCTGCGTGCAGGCAACACCTCTTGGTACCGCAAGTCCGACATCGAAAGCTACATCAAGGACCATGGCACTCAGACCTTCGAGTACATCGTGCCAGATGGCTTCAATGCGTCACCGCTAGTTGGCTCAATCGATGATGCGTCCCGTCGCGATGACATCACCAAGATGCGTAATGTCACTACCAGAAACTGCTGGAGCAAGTGGGTTCAGTACCTGACCGAGGACTCTGGCATTCCAATCATCGAAGCATTCGACCGCATTGAAGCCGAGCAGGTACGCCTATACAGAATGTCCACTGGCGATGATCTAAAGCTAATGTACCCAGACATCAAGGACTTCAACCTAATGCGTAAGCACGACCCGTTCAGGTTCTGGCCTAGCCACTGCTACGGCGTGCGTAAGGTATTGGCTGAGCACTGGGGCCTTGATGTTACCGATCAGGAGATCCTGGATGCACCAGTGGGAGAAGTACCACCCAGCAAGCTCGACTCTTAGGAAACAGAAAATCCCCTGCACTAACATGAATGCAGGGGATTCTCCCGAAAGGAGATTTGTGACCACCGAACTGACCACGCCATTACTATAGCACCAAGAAAGAAGACCGCAAGTGACCAAAACACAATTACCCTATTTGCTTCAGGAGGCGCTGTCGACCGGAAACTGGGAACTCGTCCAAGCTAACAGGAACAATGAGAAGTACCAGCGAGGCGAAGCAACCATAGAGATAGGCACAAAAGCCCTGAACGGCACTGCACCGGCCTCTTATGTCTTCCGGCTACAATCTGGCGAGGCATCAATCAACAAGGCCGAGAAACTCCCAGATCTTTGCATCAGACTCGCCAAGAAAAAATAGTTGACAAAATGTCAGACCCATTTGCTATAGTGTCTACTACAGATACACCAACGAAAGGAAAGCACCATGAATAAGACTGGACTATTTTCAGTTAGCTACGAAGGACACCTGCTGATCAGTGCCAAGGATCAGGATGAAGCATTCGCCATTGCAAGTGGCATGCTAGCCAAATCAGGCATCATCAATGACGGCGACTCTGGCGAATGGGCAATTGCCGACATCACAGATGAAGATCACTGGACCAATGGCTAAGTTCAACCCTGGCATGAATTACCAAGTGATCGCTTTCAGGATCAACAGGCTCAACAACAGAGCTCTCAAGAAAGCGACCAAGCGATTCGCACAGTTCTTCAACGTAGAGAACGACCTCGAAGAAGTCGTGGCCTGCGCTGAATGGTGGGGATACACCATGGGCAACTCGCCCAAGTACATCTTCATCGTTGAGGACCACTCGGAGTATTCCAAGATGGCGATCAACTCTCCTGACCTATGGGACCTAGCCCTTGAGTCAGAACCCGAACAAGACACAGTCAAAATAATCAAGTAAGGAGAAACAAATGACTACCACCGAAACACGCACTCTCATTGAAGAGGCAAAGTCCAAGCTGATCGAGAAGCCTAAGGCTACCAAGGTCAACAAGAAGATCATCGAGTCAGCTGAGCCTGCACTGGTGAACTCACTACTGGCTCAGCTCTCCGAGCTACAGAGCGAGATGAAACAGCTCAAGGCCCAGGAAGATGAGATCAAGGCCGTCATCAAGGACATCATCGGATCAGCTGAAGAGCTACACGTCCATGGTGCCAAGGTCGCGTCCATCTCGCGCTGGCGTGAGACATCCCTGATCACCGACAAGGTGAAGGAAACATTCCCATTGGTCGAGTACCCAGAAATGTACAAGGCCACCACCAAGTCACGATTGAACATCCACTAATGGCTAAGATGGCGAGCTTGCACGCTCAGCTCTCAGAGCTACCTGAAAACGTCGTATGGACCTGGGCAGACAATGAGCTCAAGGTTTACTGCGAATACTGTGGTGACACCGTTGAGGACTGCCGTGATGCTCAGGAATGCCCGATAGGAGTCTCCCGTGTGTGACATTGAAACCCGAGAGCCTTGCACCGATGAGGACTGCGAAGGCCTAGACATCCTGGATGCTGAAGAGGACCTTGAAGAATGTTTCTTATGCGACAAGGTCGACTGCATCTGCGACGAACTAACCGATCGATACAAGGAACGTGATCTATTTGAGTGACAAGCTGAGGTATTTCTGGAGCGCCAAGGGGCATAACCAGTCATGGATGGCACTACAAGAAGTCATCGAAGAGGTTGGCTACGATCAACTGCCATGTCGGCAGGCACCTGACCTATACCACCCCAATGCTGATGAGAAGTACTTTCTGAAACTCGCTACTGATGCATGCCAGAAGTGTCCCATCATCAACGCCTGCGGTGCTTATGCGATCAAGTATGAGAAAGAAGGCATCTGGGGAGGCATGACTGCCAGTGCCCGGCACAAGATCAGGAAGGCCGGCAAGCTGTGAGCTTCATCTACGATCACACGCTCTACCCATACCAGCGCGACGCTGTAGATCGGATCACCGAGAACAAGGTGGCCCTACTTGCAGATCAGCCGGGACTGGGCAAAACACTTGAGGTGCTCGGGTCGCTTGAGCGACTCGGGCTCTTCGAGAGTGGCATCAGTTTGATTCTGACGCCCATAGTCGCGGCTCAAACTGCATGGAAAGACAGCATCGAGAAGTTCGTACTGCCTTACCATCCTGAGGTCGCACTGGTCGACCTGAGCGTCGGGAGCTCAGCTAAGAAGAAGTCAGTGCTCGAGCAGGCTGACTTCTCAGGCCCAACCGTTGTGCTCGCTAACCATGGTGCGATCGAGTGGGGCAAGACCGCAAGGATCCCCGGCATCCACGCTGTAAATTTCGATGCCATCGCCATTGATGAGTCGCACATAGTATTGCCGATCAACAATGACAAGAGCCTTACGCAATTCTGGAGGGGACTAAAGTGCTTCAGCACAGTCCCAGTACGCATTGCCATCTCCGGCACCCCTGACCGAGGCAAGCTGGAGAACCGCTTCGGCACATACAAGTTTCTAAGCCCAGGCAAGTTTGGGCCCATCAGCAGGTGGCAGTGGCTTGAGAACAACTTCCACGTCCATGACAAGAAGGTGTCTCGCACTCGTACCATCAAGGCCATTGGGTCAATCAAGAGCCCGCTGGCCTGGGCTAACCAGGAAGACAGGGTCATCATCCGTCGTACCAAGGGCGAGGTATTGACTCAGCTTCCTCCGAAGCAATACAGATTTATTGAGCTGGACCTATACAAGGATCAGCGCTCTGCCTACATGGATGCACTGAAAGTCATGGTTGAGGAGCAGGACCTAGCACAAGAAGAAGATCGCCAAACTGCAGCTGCAATGATCTTTGCTCTTCGTGGCCGGCAGATCTCTACCTGCCAGTGGGAGAACGACAAGCCAGTGGTCGGCGGTAAGTCAACCAAACTGGAATGGATCTTAGAGTGGCTCAATGAACGTGGCTATGCCAACCCAGACATCACGTCTGGTCAGGTTGTCATCGCATCACAGTTCGTCCGAGTGCTGTACTGGCTCAAGGAAGAGCTCCGAGCAGCTGGCTTCACCAGTGAGGTTATCGAGGGATCACTCTCCAGCGAGCGCCGGGCCCAGATCCAGCGTAGCTTCCAAGCTGGTGACCTAGACATCGTATTGCTGTCAGGTCGCATGGGCGTGGGCATCACTCTCGATGCTGCCGACGATCTAATCCTGCTTGACCTGCCTTATGACCCAGACATGCTGGAGCAGATCGAGGACCGCATCCACCGTGCTAGCAACATGCACCAAGTAACCATCTGGACTCTAGTGACAGTGGGCACCATTGAGCAGCTGGTGGCCCAGACAATCAACAAGAGGTACCACACAACACGCTTCAGTATGGATGGAAGACGTGGTGTAGACATAGAAAGAAAAGTTTTATCAAAGATCCGAATTAAAATGTCGGATGATGGTGATAGAGTGAATCCCCTAGAAGGAGACGACGATGGCAACAATCAAGATTTTTGATGGAGAAGTAGAAGATCAAGACTCAGCTGCAGTAGCAACTGCTGAGGAATGGATCTCCAGGATCCCTGAGCTCTTCATTACCGAGCGCTCACGCCAGATCCAGATCGGCATCAGTGAGATCGGCATGGACTGCCGTAAGTGCGTTGCCCGTAAGCTTGCACTTACCCCACGAATGATCGATGGCGCTTGGTACCCATTCATTGGTACTGCCGTCCATGAGGAATTAGAGCGTGGCTTCCGCGATCGCTGGCCTGACCAGTACATCCTTGAAGAGCGCTTGTATGTACACGAGTACAAAGATTTGAAGCTGACCGGTTCGTGCGACATGTTCGCTCTGAACGGCAGTGTAGTCAACGATTGGAAGATCGTTGGTAAAGATGTCCTAGCCAAGGCCCGCAAGGGTCAGATCAAAAACCAGTACAGGATCCAGGCGATGCTGTACGGTTATGGCTGGGAGCAAAAAGGGTACGACATTACCCATGTTGCACTCTCATTCCTACCCAGAGAGGACAAGCTAGAGAACGCTGCAGTAGTGCTGGTTCGTTACGACAAGGACATAGCAATACAAGCTCTAGCTGAAGTTGAATCCATGATTGATGCAGCAGAGATCATGGGCTGGGACAAGGTCATAGACAAGCAACCGAAGGCATCCTTCTGCTTCAGTTGCAAGCGCTATGATCAAACCGATCATCTCTCAGTTGAGAACATGATCTAACACTATAAACACTAAAAAACTAAGGAAAATAATGTCAGAATATACAGAGGTACTACCGGATGCTAACGACCTGCTTGCAGGCTCATCGGTACCATCACTTTCGTTCAAGGATCTCGCTGTAGGCGATAGCTACGAAGGTGTCATCACTGGACTACGTACAGTTCAGGTTCGCAACTACGAAGACCCAACCAAGCTCGAGTTCTGGGACGACGGTAAGCCAAAGCTGCAGATCGAGGTAACTCTCTCTACCGGCTACGCTGACCCAAGCGACCCAGACGATGAGGGATTTCGTCGTGCGTTCCTGTTCGGCCAGAAGCTACGTGCAGCCCAGGATGAGATGCGAAAGAAGGGACTGAAGAAGCTGGAGATCGGCTCTCAGTTCATCATTACTCTCACTGGTACAAAGCCATCTCAGAACAAGCGTTACAACGACGTAAAGCTGTACGGTATTGAGATCAACCCAGCTAAGTCAGACTCAGCTGCAGACGCACTACTTGCTGCAGGTGCTACACCTGTTGCCAAGAAAGATGGTAAAATTGCTAAGCTAGACGCTAAGCAGACGAAGGTTGCAGAGACATTGCAGTCCAACGGATTTACAGCAGAAGAGATTGCCGAGAACCTCGGCGTTGATGTTGCTGTTGTGAACGCTTCTCTAACTTTCTAATTTGACCAAGGGAGGCCTGGGATTCTTGATTCCTTTCTTGCCCAGGCCTCTCTTCAAACTTTTACTTCCGAAAGGTAAAAATGCAATACTTTACAGAACTTCTTGAGCGTCTGGGCCGAACCCAAGATGACAACGTAGCCATCTGCTACCAATCATCAGTGCAGAGGTTTACGGCAAAGACCATCAAGGTTTCGATGGCAGAGTCAACCGTGGCAGCTCTCGACTCACTGGACAATAACGTTTGGTTCGAGATAAACCCGTCCACAGTAAACGGTCGAGCAACTGCTCAGGACATCACTGCCCTAGCTGCCCTGTACATCGACATCGACTATAAGGATTCAGGCGCTGGCACAATTGCTCAGGCCAAAGAACTCATAGAGCTACTATCAGACTTGATCGGAGTAGGTCCCAGTGCTGTGGTCTACTCCGGTCATGGGATTCAACCGTACTGGGCAATAGATCCGGAGGAAGACTTTGACCCATCTCTTGCTCAAGGCATTCTTAATCGTTGGGGTGCATTTGCTCGCTTTATTGGTGGCAGCATCGGAGTCCAGCTAGACAGCGTCTTTGACCTACCTCGGATCTTCCGGGTGCCTGGCTCCCGCAACATGAAGGATGTCACTAACCCAGTTGATGTAGTCGCAACCTTCCCTAAGGACTGGCGACCAATAACGCTGGATGAGATCAATGATGTACTGATCGCTCACGGCATCACCAGCGAGATGAACATGCCTGACAGCTTTGAGCTGGTCTCTAGCTCTGCCGAATGGAAATATGCTGCCCACGATTGCCAGTTCACTCCATCTTTATTTGCAGGCATTCGTCCTACAAACAATCCACCAAAGTCTAGGCACGGCTGGCTAGTCCAGCAGCTAGTGCTGGTCAATGCAGCTCACCGTAATGGCTGCTTGACCAAGAACACTTCCGATGAGCTCATCAAGAACATTGCTGAAAGGTTCAAGGACTTCTTGAAGCTTGCTCCTGCACGTGAGATGAACCAGAATGAGGTCGGCTCAGCAAACAAATGGGCCATCGCTAAGGTTGAGGCATTTACTGAGGAAAAACTAAACAGTGAGCTTAGGAACCACAACCACTCGGATTTTTTGATAGGCGACCCGAGCAGCGCCCTTGGGGAGCCTTCCGCTAACGCTGAGATCTCAAGTGCTGAGATGGTTCACATCTACAAAGTTAGCTTTGACACTTACGGGCGCACCGACGCATCAAACGCACGCCGGCTGATCCATTACAGCCAGGGAGCTTACAAGTTTATACCCGATGTAGGCTGGCACCGCTGGGAAGGCGGGCGCTACATCTTTGACAAAGAAAAATCTATTTACCAAGAAGCAATCGACGCTGCTGAGTTCGTAGAGATCGCTGGAGGTACCGGCGATCAGCTCAAGTGGGCCCAGACTTCACAAAATAAAGAAAGAGTTGTAAATGCCATTACCCTTGCGAGCACTGACCCCGATGTTCTTGTTGCTGCCATTGACATGGATTTTGAACCTAATAATCTTTGCACTCCTGCTGGTATCGTCAATCTTCAGACTGGCGAGCTCAGGCCTGCAGTACGCGCTCAGGACCTTAACACACGCCAAACAACGTGTTCACCGGCTGCGATTTCTACACCGCTATGGACCGATTTCCTTAAGAGGGTCGTCCAAGACGAGGACCGGATTGCGTACCTGCAGGAACTGCTTGGAGCCTCTCTTTTCGGAGACTCGAGGTACCATGTGCTCCCTGTGCTTGCTGGATCCGGAGCTAACGGAAAGTCAACGCTTCTAGACGTTGTCTCCGGCATCCTGGGCGACTACGCTGCATCGATGCCTGAGAACTTCCTGCTTGATGCCAACGGAGCTGCTCACCCTACTGAGATCGCTAGGCTTCGTGGAGTACGCTTTGCCATGGCATCGGAGACTAGGCCTGATGGCAAGTTCAACGAGTCCCGTGTGAAGATGCTTACTGGTGGCGACATGCTATCGGCCCGCTTCATGAACCAGAACTTCTTTGACTTCCGGCCTACTCACACGCTATTCCTAGCCGTAAACCACTTGCCTGCCGTTAAGTCTGGCGGTGATGGCTTCTGGAGAAGACTTCGTAAGATGGACTTCCGTGTAACTATCCCTAAGGATCAGCAGCGCGAAAACTTTGCCCAGTCTATGATCGAGGAAGAAGGCCCAGGCATCCTTCAATGGATAGTTGAAGGTGCAGTCCGTGTTACTGCTGCTGGCTTTAATGAGCCTGACTCTGTCAAGATGGCCACCCTTGAGTACCGTCATGAAGAAGATCACATTGCTAAGTTCGTTGATGAGCACGTCATGCTTGCAGAGAATGGCAGCGTCACAAAGACTGCTATCTTCAATAGCTACCGCGACTGGTGCATCGAGAACGGTGAAAAGCCTATTACTCAGAACGCCTTGAACCGTGAGGTACGTCAGCGCCTGAACACTCAAGAAGTATCCGTCGGTGGCGCTAGAATGTTTAGCGGTATCGAACTGGTATCAACTCAGATCGTCCCTGAGCGCATTGTGCAGGACGACCGCGAGAAGGATGAATATTGGAGATAAAGGATCCATGTCCAGCCTGCAGGGCTGGCTTCCAAAATGAATGCCACTATGCCTGGGAAGATGAATCCTGGGTCTCTTGTGGTGAAATAAAGTTTTCTGCTACAGGAGAGGTAAAGCATGAGGGAATATCTGAGGTCAGCTCGGGAGATCAGGAAGCTTCAACAGGCTATATTGAGGACGGGTACGGTGCAGCGAAAGACCTCGACAAGTACAAAGACCCACTCAGCACCGGAAGAAAACGAGCAGCTCAAATGTATCCTATTGAGCCTGGCATGGTTTGTGAATGGGCTACTCTTAAGTTCGCTGGTGGTGGCATTGTACCTATTGTTGGCTGCATAGGCAGAGCTGCCTCAGATCGGCACCACGGGCCTGATAAGAATACGATGAACAATGCCCCAGGCAACGTTCACAGGATCTGTGACCACTGCCACAACACCTGGCACGCCTTAAACGATCCTGGTTACGGAGATCGTCCTGACCACACGCTACCGTTTGTACCTGTTGGCGAATGGAAAGAGCATGATGCAACCACCAAAGCTACTCAAGCTGAGATTATTGAAGCTGAGACTAAACGCCTGAGCGAGCTGTAAACTTCTGCCCTCTGAACCAAGCCACTCCATCACGGATCTCAATTAGTTCAAAGTAAGGGATGCCGTTTTCAATAGTAACTACGCAAATACCTTGCTGCCAGTTCTCGTAATACTTAGCTGGCGAGCCATCAATGTGAGTGCTTCCGTTAACTGAAGGAACTGCACCGTCAACTCGGCATAGACATCCAGGACTAACGGCAACGCTTCGTATAGCTTCGTCACGGTTAAACGCTGTTCGTGACTGAATTTCTAAGCGGTGTGCATGACCAAAGATAGTGCTGATGTGAGGATCAGCATTTGTGTAGGCTGCTGCTGTAGATCCGTTTGAGCGAGCCTTGTTTCCATGTACCGCTCTAATAGTAGGCGTAAGCCAGTAAGCTCCAGCAGGGTAAGCGTCGATGTACTCAACGTCAATCTCGTCCAAGCGAAGAAGGTAAGGGATGCTCATTGTAGGAAGCTCATTGGTGTTGGCTCGCTTCAAGCCAAAAGCGCTTAGTGCATTCGTCATGATGAATTTCTCCATGCGACGATCGTGGTTGCCTTCTATTAGAACAATCTTAGCTTTGGGTCCAGCGGATTGTCTTTGCTGCTGCAGAAACAAGTGACCTCTGTCAAAGGCTGCCTGCGTGGTGTTTGCCATAGCAGCTTCTTGTTCAAAGCGCCCCTGCGCCGGTAGATCCAAAAAGTCACCCAGATTGATAATCGTATCCAACCTATCCGTTTCCTCAAGAAATGAGGTGATTTGCAGCGCAACATCCATAGCACGCTCATCATGAAAAGGATCCCATCGGCCATCTAGATTCCTATAACCGATTTGCGGGTCTGGCAGCGCAATATGGACAGTATGCTTGCTTCTTTTAGGTGTGACTTTCTTAGGCGCTGCCAAGACGACTGGTTGTGCACGGTCAACTGGATCCCAGGCAGGCTTATTTAGATTTTCTAGCACAGTTACATTCCCTTGCTCGATGTTTGCGTAAAACTGTCTCGCCAACAGAAAATCCCAGATCATCCAGCGCTTTCTTTAAAGCTGCGCTGGACCAACGAGGATCTGCTAGTGATGTTTCTAAAACTTCTTGATCTTCTTTACTAAGCTCCAGGCTCTTCCTTCCCATCAAGCAAAGAAAGTTTTCAGTGGGCGGTGTTAGTCCTTCTAACATGGCGTCTCCTTCAGTTAACACTTAAGAACAACCCTAACAAACTTTTAAAAGATTATGAAGGTACTTCAAAGCCCCCACTAGACGTGAACTTGTAAATTCTTTTTTCTATGTAAGGACTTCCTGCCCCATCTGCTTCATTAATTGTGTAAGTGGTATAGTCTGCAGTTATATTTGCAAGCTCGCCATAGTCGGCTGGGTATTTTATGTAGATAACCCCACTACCGCCCAGTCCGTTCCCGGCATACCCTCCATTTATTGATCCAGTTGCACCGTTGCCAGTATTTATTGCACCAGGATAAGCGCTTGATGGAAAGCCTAAACTTTCATAGTAAACATTTGAGCTACCAGTTATTGTATAACTATATGTAGCATATATACCGGGATTTCCTCCGGCGCCTAGCAGTACTGAGTCAAAAAATGAGGATCTGTGTGCAGGAATGAGGCCAGGCCCTGCAAGGCCATTAGACGTATACAGCCTAACCCTATCGTTTCCAGACAGGCCCCAGTAAGCGTACGAGTTTATATTTTCGCCCCCCACGCCGGCTCCAGCTCGAGTGTTGTAATAGGTCAGTAGCTCACCGTAGGTAGTGCCACTGTTAGTTGTTCGAGTATAGTTTGTTTCGGGAGTAATGTAGTCAAGCACTGTGTAGTATTGATCAACAAGGCCAAGCCAGTCCCTGTATACAGATGTCGGATAAGTCGGTGCATAAAAAAGAGTCTGGTTATTTTGTCTGATGGTAGAGACGTTGCCGCCAGCCCCCACAAAAACTTGATACGGATGGTAGCCAGTTAAAGTAAACTTTCTTGACACTTGGCAGCCACCATTTCCAGGGTATGGCCCTTGAGCGTTCTGGCCCCCACCTTGCAGGAAAACTGCTGCATCTCTCCACACCGCATTGTTTGGGCTATTGATCCCAAGAAGCAGCTTAGGCATTTTTAAAAGGCTCCTGTATCTTCAGGTGAATGGAAAACGTCTATGTCTTCCCGATAAATGCTACCTATGACCGCAAACGCTCCTCTGATTGAGCTATTAAACGAAGTCTGTAGCCACCTGCCACCCAATTGCAGATCGACAGCAAGAAATTCTTCACCTCTGTGCTCCTGTGAATCAGGCACTACTAAAACCTGTTCAACGATATTATCGTCATTAATTTTTGCAAAATGAGCCATAGGTCTATTGTATCAGGCTGCTAGAGGGTTGCTATTTATCTTCTCTATTACCAGACTCGCTAGTTCTTCTGGCGAAATATCTTGTCCAGTAAGCTCAAAGATGGATGTAGATTTTGCCCCAATATTGCCACAGGTGACTATGTAGTCATAGGGGGCCAAGGAGTTGTTGCAGTTTATAACACATCCATACTCAGTTACTCCGTTAGCTATGCCATCCCCTAAGTAGCCAATCTTTGAAAACCCAGTAGGCGTTTCAACCCAAACCCCCGCTTTACCCGCTATCCTTATTCCCTCAATACCAAATTCAGCCACTGTATCTATGATGATCTGTTCCATCCAAGTTCCGTAGGCAGATCCATTGCCCGAATCGGTAAATTTTATTACGGGTGAAATCATAAGCTGCCCAGGACCATGCCAACCAACGTGACCGGGGCGGGAGTCTCTAATCACTCTACTGCCGTCCGTAGGCAGCCCCTTCACACCTACTTCCCTTCCAGCAGTATAAACTTCACTGAACTCAAAAAGCAGTACTTGATTTGGCTCTGTTCCTTCTGCAACAGAAGAATGTTTTTTTTCGCGTATTTTCATCCATTCTCTATAATCTAAAAAGTCTGGGTTGAAGGCTACTTTTATAAACTCAGTCATCGGATTCGCAGCCCCGAAGTTAATGCTTGAACCTCAATATCAGTAAGGCCTAAGTCAACAAGTTTCTCTTTAGCCGTTAGAGGAGCGAGTTTGATAGCAAGTTCTTCGTCTGTAAGATCACGAACAGTCCACACCTGAGTGATAACCCCGTCTACTTCTTGTGGCGGGGATTCATAAAGTACTTCATACTCACTTGCGTATGGAGGGTCTGTCTCAACAACTGCCTGCCACCCGTCGGGGAGTGGATCTCCGGTTTTCCAGCCCGGAATTACTAGCTGAACATCTCCGATGTGGCGTGGGTATTCGCCTTCTGCGTTTATGTATATCATTGTTATTTCTCCTTAGAGCCCTACTTGGTATTGAGTTAAAGAATTAGCGGTTGCACCTGTAAGGGTTCCGCCCCTATTGGTTACGGTACCTGAATAACTTGTTAGTGAGGTTAGCGCAACAGGATATGTCTGATTTATTGTGCTTAGCGAGCTTGCTGCATAAACCAGGGGCACGCCGTTAAGAGTATAAGTCCCGGTTAGGCTTCCGTCATTAGGTAGCTTAGCAATCAAAAGGTCAGCGCCACCTGAACCTGCTGAGGCTGTCTGCCCAACGATACAAATATTTTCTGCTGAATCAAGTGCTATTGCATGCCCTTGTTCAATACCAGTGCCCCCCAAGGTGCGTTGCCATTGAATAGTTCCTGATGAGTCGTACTTAGCAATCAAAAGGTCCTCGCTACCTGCACCTGCTGAGGCTGTATAGCCAAGCAAATAAAGATTCTCGCTAGAGTCAATAGCTAACGAAGTAGCGCGGTCAAAACCAGTGCCACCCAAAGTGCGTTGCCATTCAAAACCATATACTGAGTCGTACTTAGCGAGAAAGAGACGGTTAGAGCTTGTATAGCCAGCCACATAAGCATTATCGCTGCTTCTCGTTGCTACCGAGATGCCATATTCACCACTACTCCCACCCAGCTTGCGCTGCCATATAACAGCGCCGTTAGAGTCGTATTTAATCAGTGCGAGGTCTTGGGATAAATAACTGGTGCGCCCCTTACGGTAAACTGCCAGTCGTATATACCCAAGTGCATAAACATAATCTAGGGGATCAGTTGTTACTGATGTTCCCCATGTATAACCAGTCCCACCCAGCAAGCGCGACCATGACTGATTGCCGTTTGAGAGGTACTTAGCAATTAATAAATCAGGCCTGGACCCTTGCCTTGAATATGTTTCTCCAACCACATAAATGCTATCAGTTGAGTTAACCCTTACCGACAAGCCTTTTTCAGTACCAGACGCACCCAAAGTGCGTTGCCATTGAAGAGATCCTGATGAGCTGTACTTGGCAAGCAAAAGGTCACTGCCACCTCCACCTCCTGGCGAGCTTGTAGTGCCAGTTACATAAACGTTATCAGTTGAGTCAAGTGATACCGATGCGCCATAGTCAAGACCAGTGCCACCCAAAGTGCGTTGCCATTGAATAACGCCGTCAGAGTTGTACTTAATGAGCAAGACAACATTATTGGTTACACCTCCTGAGGTTGTCTCGCCAACCACGTAAAAATTATCGCTTGAGTCAATAGCTATTGATCTGCCAGCCTCAAAACCAGTACCACCTAGCGTTCCTATCCAGTAATCACCTTTAGGTCCATATGGATAACCTAGTAGCGCCATACTCCAAGCCATAATTAAATCCCCAGGTCGCCAGCAAGGATGTAGGTGTTAGTACCTATACATTTTATGCCTGCTACCGAGTACTGTTCAGCAGTCAAAAGGTTTCCCCCTTTGGAGTTCAGTGTCATGCCAGCACCAGCAGCGAAGGTGATCTGGGCTACTCCATTCTGCATGAAGTCAACCTGCTGACCGACTGTTAGTCCCTGCACAGTAATAGTAATTGGAGCTGAGTTTAGGATCAGCTTTCCAGCGTCTGCTGAAGTCAGAGTGTAGCTTACGGCCTTAATGTCAATTACCTGAGTTGAACTAAAGCCACCGTCAGCACCATCAGCTCCGTCAGCACCTGCAGGGCCTGTATCACCTTGTATGCCCTGAATACCTTGGTCGCCCTGAATACCTTGAATGCCCTGAATACCTTGGTCGCCTTGGTCGCCTTGAGGTCCAGTATCGCCCTGAATACCTTGAATGCCCTGAATACCTTGGTCGCCCTGAGGCCCAGTATCACCTTGGACACCTTGTATACCTTGAGGGCCTTGAGGTCCTGTTGGGCCTGGAACGGTTGAATCTGCGCCTACATCTCCCTGAATACCTTGTGGGCCTTGAGGTCCAACATCTCCCTGAACACCTTGAATGCCCTGAATACCTTGGTCGCCTTGAGGTCCAGTATCGCCTTGAATACCCTGAATGCCCTGAATACCTTGGTCGCCTTGAGGTCCAACTTCTCCTTGAATACCTTGAATGCCTTGAGGGCCTTGAGGTCCTGCTACACCAGTTCTAACAACAACAAAAAGAACACTGTCATTGTTGGTAAATATGTAACCACCTTCAACATAGCTAGCTGGAATCTGGTCATAGGTAGAGAACTCAACTGGGTCACCAGTTACTTCCCACTTCTGATAGTTAGCCGAGTTTCCAGTTTCCTGAATAATTAGGAAGTCACCAGCTTTGATGAGGTGAATAAATAGATTTACATCTTCACCATCTCTGTCAATGTGGCTTGCACTAAGAATAGTTGCATCAATTTGACCTGCCGTGTTCCAAATACCGTGCCCTGAACCTGGGTCACCACTTGTAATTGTAGTTTTTACTGTGTATGGGAAGAATGCAGATGAACCACCATCGGCTCCAGCCAAACCCTGAATACCCTGAATGCCTTGAATACCTTGTGGGCCAGTTTCGCCTTGAATACCTTGGTCGCCTTGAGGTCCTGTTGGGCCTGGAACGGTTGAATCTGCGCCTGTTTCGCCTTGGATACCTTGTGGGCCTTGAGGTCCAACTGGACCTGGAACGGTTGAGTCAGCTCCAGTCTCGCCCTGAATACCTTGAATGCCTTGATCGCCCTGTGGACCAGTATCTCCTTGGATACCTTGAATACCTTGAATGCCCTGATCGCCCTGTGGACCAGTATCTCCCTGAATACCTTCGATGCCCTGGATGCCTTGGTCGCCTTGAGGCCCAGTATCACCTTGAATACCCTGAATGCCCTGAATACCTTGTGGCCCAGTCAAGCCAATAGGGCCAATAGGGCCCTCCTCGCCAGTGTTGCCAGTTGGGCCTTGCAAGCCCTGATCGCCTTGTGGCCCCTGAGGTCCAACTTCTCCTTGGATACCTTGAGCACCAGTAGCACCAGTTAAACCAGTAGCACCAGTTAAACCAGTAGCACCGGTGTCGCCAATAAGGCTCTCAAGCCATTGAGCTTCTGTGCCTCCATAGCCGTTTGCTACAGCGATTTGGTAAGCCGAGAGGCCTGAAGCGCCTTGAGTGAAGTACGGAAGCCCGTTCCAATTTGTAACGCCGTCACCGATTTTAAACTTCTTAGTGTCCAGCTCTACGGCTAGCTCACCTTGGGCTAAGACGGGGTTAGCAGCGGTCCATGCGGTCGCGTTTCCACGCCGGATCTGAATAGTTACAGCCATTAAATGCCTCCAGCATCCAAAATAGTTATGCCACCATACACACTGTCAGGAAGCCCGCCGTCTACGTTCATCCATCCACCTGTAATATCACTAAACTTTATGCGCTTAGAGGTCTTGCCGTCATGAGCATGATCCCCAGGACTTGCCTGGCTCGCTAGTATTCCTAAGGTGTGGTGCTGTGCTAGGGTACTCTTGTCTACATCAGAGTTAATGTGAAAGTCATTGACCTCACTAGCAGAGGCTCCAGCATTTCCGAATACAGCAGACATATAATAAGTATACAGGAGACGACATGAGTAAAGCCAAGAACATAGGCACAAGAGCAGAAACCGCTGTCCGCAACTACTTGCTGTCTGCAGGGTACGGAGAGCTTGAAGCACATCGCAATGTGCTTACTGGCTCAGACGATCAAGGCGATGTTTGGCTACGAGAGCCAGACCACGGCTTAATTGTTTTTGAGCTTAAAGGTGGCAACATGGCCAAGAACGCTAGCTTTGAACAAGTTAAAAAGTGGTACGCTGAAACTGAGCGTGAAAAGAAAAACGCTTCCGCTAAGTTTGGCTTTCTAGTTACTCAGCGTGCTGGTGTTGGATACCCGAGAGCTGGTGAATGGTGGGCATACGCAACGCTAGGCGATCTGGCCTCGCTGAAGTTCAGCGCTGGCTTAGAAGAAAATACCATAGTTCGGTTAACCCTGAAAGAACTCGTAGAAATTATTCATGGCTAAAGACTCTGTTGACTTTTCTGAAGCGCTACGACGGCTGGGCGAAGGCCTACAAGAATCGTCGCACCAGCCGAATCTATACGATTACGTACCAAGTGAAAAGCAACTCCTCTTTCATCAAGATGAGAATCCTGATCGACTATACATCGGAGGAAACCGATCTGGGAAATCACTTGGATCAACTATCGAAGCAATATGGTGGCTCACTCACACACATCCGTATCGCAAGACCCCAGAAGGACCAGTACGAGGAAGAGTCGTAGCCGTTGACTTCCTAAACGGTGTAGACAAGATTATCCTTCCGCTGTACAAACAATGGCTACCAAAGTCATACCTTATTAATGGCAGCTGGGCAGATAGCTACTCTCGTGAGCGTCACGTGCTTACACTTAACAACGGGTCATTTGTGGAGTTCATGTCCCAGGACCAGGATCTAGATAAGTTTGCTGGTTCGTCCAGGCACTTTGTTCACTTCGATGAGGAGTGTCCCAAGACGGTTTACCAAGAATGTATTGCACGTCTAGTCGACACTGGCGGTGTCTGGTGGATGTCTCAAACACCAGTACAAGGAATGGAGTGGATCTATGACGATCTTTACCAGCCTGCAAAAGAAGGCAAAAAAGCTATCGGCGTCGTCGAAGCAACTATGGAGGATAACCCAACTCTTAGCAAAGAAGCCATCGCTAGGTTCGTTAACGAGCTTTCTGAAGAAGAAAGACTCATTAGGACCAAGGGACAATACGTGCATCTTGGTGGGGCAGTCTTCCCAGATTTCACGCCATCGACACATTGCCTTCCAAAAGGTAGCTTCAAACCCACAGATGACCACCACATTATCCGGACTATGGATTCTGGCTACACCAATCCAACAGTATGGCTGTGGCTTGCCGTCGATGCAGACAATAATGTCACGGTATTCAAAGAACACTATGCTGCCAAGAAAACAGTTGCCGAGCACGCCACAATAGTCAACCAGATCACACGTGACATGGAGCGTGACTTTGGCGTAAAGGTTTGGCTAACTACTGGCGACCCTGCAATTAAGCAGACCAAAGAACAGTCTGGAACTTCAGTTCAACAGGAATATCAACGAGCTGGGATTTTCATCGCTGTAGACATGATCCCTAAGGATCGACGTATTGGGCTAGAGCGAGTTCGCCAGTACATGAAGTGGAACAAGAAGTCTAACCGTCCTCACCTGATGATCACCGACGACTGCCCTAAACTCATTGCTGAGCTACCAAAACTTCGCTGGCAGAAGTGGGCGAGCGCTAAAGTTGCCGACATGAATAACAAGAAGGAAGACATTCGTGACAAAGATAACCACTGTTACGACGCGCTGAAATACGCTATGACCTTCCTAACTGACCTCACACCTGATACGCTGGACGAGAAGAAAAATACTAGACAATTTCATGACACATTTAGAGACGCGTTTCAGCCGGTGTCCCCAATCTCGGACATTGATGACTCAGATGACTGGGGACCCGGTTGGACAGGATCTTCCGGCATGAGATCATTGGAAGGATACTAATGTCACACTTTCACTTTCACGAAAACGGTGGGCCATTCCCAGGTTCCTGTGTTCGATGTGGAAACAACAAGCAGCTATGGCAGCTAGGAAATATTCCAGCTAGCAACATGGCAGCTCTTCTTTGCGACCGATGCCTACAAGAAATCGCCGTACACACAGGCTTCGTCACAGGATCAACTTATGCAACACAGGTTGCAACCAGTATGGAAAAAATTACAAAGCAGAAAGCTCAGCTTGATGCAATGCCAGAACTACTAAGGAGCTTCTCAAATGACATCAGTAATCTTATCAGCGACTTTGTTACTAGCCTTGCTAGTGTCCCTGTTCCTGATCAGCCTGTACAACCTGAAGGTAATCAAGCCGACACTGGAAGCGTTGAAGCTAAGCCTGGACTTGCAGCTAAAGCAGGACAAGGAAAGAAGCCGAACGCTAAGTCAGGCTCTTAATCTTTTAGCCACAAAAGACCCAATGGCATATCAAATGGTTCAGGCAGCAACACCCGAAGCTATGGATCCTGGGGTGTATACTGGACCTTACGTAACCGGTGAAGAATATCAGCAACTTCTCAACGCTGAAGAGCGCATGGCAAAGCTATGGAAGACTGCTGAGGAAGGCTTAGAAGATTAATGGCTGAAGATAACGCATTGCCTGAAGAAGTAAATTTGGGCTTGTACGACAAGATTCCAGCCCCTGAAGAGCAGGGAAGCCTAGCTGACCCTGACTTTCTAAACAAGTACAAGAAGCGCGAAGAAGCTAAAAAGCTAGTTGCTTGGATGAAGTCAGAGTACTCAAAGTGCAAGACCAACCGCAAGCTTGAAGAAAACGACTGGTACATTAACCTGGCCTTCTACAACGGCTACCAGTACCACGACTGGCGTTCAGTTAACAACAAGCAGAGCTTGGCAGAAGAGCCAAACCCAGCCGGCCTACCAAGGATTACCGTTAACCGCATTGAGCCAATCATTCGTACGGAGATTGCAAAGACCACTTCTGGACAGCCTTCGGCCTCTGTGGTTCCTGCATCGAACGATGAGGACGACCTACTTGCAGCTACAGCTGCTGAGCAGGTATGGCAGTCAACCTACGACAAGAACCGCTTCCAGACAGACGTGCTACAACCAGCAGAGTTCTGGAGAGCAATCACTGGTAACGCATTCATTAAAACCTTATGGGACCCTTCCATCACAATCAAAGAGCCTGTCACTGACATCGATCCATTGTCAGGCGAGAAGGTTGTCACCCAGGAGTCAATCGCTCAGGGTGACGTAAAGTTTGAAGTTGTTTCACCTTTCCACTTGTTTGTATCTGACCTGGCTCAAGAGAAGCTAGAAGATCAGCCATACATCTTTAACGTATACACCAAGAGCGAGACTTGGGTTAAGCAGACTTTCGCTGACGTGCTACCAAAGGACTTCTCTCCTACTAAGGTGACAATGTCTGACATCGAAGATGCAGCGCTTATGGATCTACGTGGCGTAGACAGCGCCCGCCCTGATAGCGTTCTAGTTCTAGAGATGTGGGTAAAGCCAGGTGGCTCAAAGTATCTTCCAAAGGGTGGCCTCGTAACCATTGTTGACGACGAGATCGTGCAGTTCTCAGATTCAGGCATTCCTTACACTCACGGCGAGTACCCATTTGCCCACCTGACTGGAATACAAAATGGAAAGTTCTACCGTCGTTCGGTGATCAAGAGCTTGATCCCATTGCAGCGTGAGTACAACCGAGTGCGCTCGCAGATCATTCACGCTAAGAACCTAATGGCTAAGCCTCAGATGATGTACCAGGATGGCTCAGTTGACCCTCGCAAGATTACAGCTAAAGCAGGTATCTGGATTCCAGTTCGCCCTGGCTTCCAGTACCCAACTCCTGTACCAATCCAGCCTCTACCTAACTACGTATTGCAGGAAGTACAGCAGCTTGCAACTGACTTTGAGGATATCTCAGGTCAGCACCAGATTTCCAAGGGAGATGCTTCAGGTGGCGTAACTGCTGCTACGGCGCTCGCTTACTTGGGAGAGCGTGACGATGCCTACCTAACTACCATCTTCAATTCAATTGAAGCTGCACTAGAGAAGGTTGCTCGCCAGTCACTGAGCTTGTTTGTTCAGTACGTCGACACTCAGCGCCTGATTAAGACAGTCGGATCAGATGGCTCATTTGACGCCATGATGCTTTCCGGCGCAGACATTGCGTCTGGAACTGACATCCGTATTGAGTCTGGCTCAGCGCTACCTACAAGCAAGGCAGCTCGCCAGTCACTAATCACCGAATGGATGAAGATGGGCTTCATCTCTCCAAACGATGGTCTACGTGTTCTAGAAATGGGAATGCTAAAGCAGTACTACAACTTGATCAAGATCGACGAGAACGCTGCTCAGCGAGAGAACCTAAGCATAAAGAAGCTTCCAGAGGAAGATATTCAGCAGGCAACCACGGATTGGGAGATGCGTCAGCAGCAAGGCGATCCAGAGACCATGGCCCAGGACCCAAACACTGGCGAAATGATTCCAGCGCCTCAGCCTCCTATGATTCCGGTACACGACTGGGACAACCACGCTGTACACGTAGAAGTTCACAACCGTTTCCGCAAGAGCCAGACATTCGAGCTTTTGCCAGAATTGGTCAAAGAAGAGTTCCAGAAGCATATTGTTTTGCACCAGCAGGCCCTACAGGCTCAGCAGATGCAGGCTATGATGATGGGAGCAATGCCTGGTGGCGAACAGCCACAGGGTTCAGGTGCACCACAAGATACACCCGAGCAATCAGGAATGACTGCAGAACAACTAGGATAAGGAAGAGACGATGTCTGAAGAAAACCTTGACGGCCTCGAAGCGCCAGATAATTTGGATACTACGGAAGTAACAGATGCTCCCGAAGCTCCAGAAGCAGCTGCGCCTGAGCCAGAAGAGACTAAAGTACACCCAGCTTATGAAAAGCTACTAAACGAGATCCCAGAAGCTTGGCATGAGAAAGTTAAGCCTCACCTACAGGAGCAGGACAAGAACTTCCAGCAGCAGCTAGAGAAGTTTAGCCCGTATAAGCAGTTTGTAGAGGATGGGGTCGACCCAAGCTACATCACTCAGAGCATGCAGCTTGCTCAGGCAATTGCTGCAGATCCAGTAACCGTTCACACGAACTTGACTAAAGCTTTGATGGAACAGGGCCTTATTGCTGAAGAGGCAAAGCAGGCAGCTCAGGAAATTATGGATGACGCTGAAAGTGACATCTATGAAGAAGAGTCTCTAACTCCAGCCATGAAAAGGGAACTAGAGAAGCGTGACGCAGAGCTCAAGGAAATTCGTGAGCAAATGAGCAAAGCTGACCTAGACAAAGCGACTGAAGTAGAGCTTCAGAAACTTAATTCTGAGTTTGACAACCTACGCAACAGCTACGACGTCACACCTGCTCAAGAGAAAGCTATCTTGGAGCTTATGGACGTAGCTAGCGCACGTGGCGAAGATCTTGGAGTTTTCCAGGCTGCCAAAAAGTTAGTTGACCTAACTGGTGCAGGCTTTAAGAAGAAAGGTGCTCAGCCGTCAGAGCCCGGAGCCCCAAAAGTTCTTGGAGCAAGCGGTGGCAACGGCGTGCCCTTTGAAGCCGTAGAGATCCCAACGGATGCAAAAGCCAAAAAAGAGATGCTTGCTCAAATGTTCAAGGACCAAATGGCCAAGTAACTTAAAAGAAAAAGCCCGATCTCTTATAGTTTGAGGTCGGGCTTTCCTTTTTTTACATGGTACAATAAATACTGTCTAGTACAGCCTCTCTGAGGTCAGGGCGTTTGACATATTCGTGTAAAAAACACTTCACTTAAAACAAACTAGGAGCATCCCCATGGCAGGACAGTCCTTACTGACTTTTGCGTCAGAGGCTATTAAGCTGGTTTATGGTGACCTACACGAGCAGTTGCGCGACAAGAACCCTGCGCTTCAGCTTATTGAGGCATCATCTTCCAACATCACCCGTAACGGCAAAGAGGTAATCTTTGACACTCACATCGGACGTAACCAAGGTATTGGTGCACGTGGCGTTCGTGAGAAGCTACCAACCGCCGGAGCACAGAAGTACAAGCAGGCTCACCTTTACCTAACCAACCTATACGGTTCAATTGAGGTAGACGGTCAGCTATTCGAGCAGGCAGCTGAAGACTACCAGGCTTTCATCAACGTTGTTGACATGGAAATCACTGGCCTAAAGCGCGACCTTGCAGTCGACCTAAACCGTCAGGTGTACGGCAACGGAACTGGATCACTTGCAGTTATCGTTTCCCAGCCATCTGCCACCACGCTAGAAGTTGACTCAACTCACTTCTTGCAGGTAGGTATGACCGTTGACGTTGCTGACCCAACATCTGGTGTTAAGCAGCAGTCAGGCGCAGCTTCAACGATCGAGATCACTGCGATCAACGAGGCAACCAAGGTGATCACCGTTACCGGAACTCTAGGTACCTTCACCACTGACATTAACGTTGGCGACATCGTCATTCGTTCTTCCAACGGAGTGAACAACTTCGGCAAGGAATGGACAGGATTGGCAGCTATCGTTAGCTCAACCGGTGTTCTTCACGAGATCGACCCAGCTACTAACCCAGTGTGGTCAGCAACTGAGAAGGTTCTTGGATCTGTAGGAACCCCAGGCACTCTAACCGAGCTTGACCTAATCAACCTCGTGCAGAGCGTTGACAAGCAGGGTGGAGATGTCGACGTCATGCTAGCAAGCCCAGGTGTGTTCAACGCATACTGGAACCTACTACAGGGCCTACGTCAGTTCACCAACGGTGCTACCCTAACCGGTGGACAGCGTGCATTCAGCTTCGACGCATTGGGCAAGCCAATCAAGTTCGTATCTGACTACGCTGCTCCAAAGGGCACCCTCTACGCTCTATCGAGCAAGGAGCTTGTGGTTAACCGCAAGAAGGACTGGTCATGGATGGACCGTGACGGTTCAATGTGGTCACGTGTCGCTGACACTGACGCATACGAAGCTCGCTACTACCAGTACAGCCAGCTAGGAACTTACCGCAGAAATGCACACGCGGTAATGTCCAACATCGCTGAGCTCTAAATAGCGGAATAAACGCCCAGTGGCGCAGGTATCGTCTCGCCTGCGCCACTGGGTTTTTTTCGTTAGGATATATACATGATTGAATTTGACAAAATTGATGGACTGTACAGTTCTTCTCACCGCCGTATTGCTGAAATTATCAATGACGTATTCCCTAGCGTGCGCTTAATGCGCCTTGATGCCCTGCACCCTAGCTTTGACCCACAACGCCCTTTTGCGCTGGTTGATGAGCCAAAGCTAATTGGCCGAGACCTGCCTTCTTATGTGATTAGGACGGTCCGGGAGAGCGAGATCGACGCTCGCTTGTTGGCCGAACTACTTGAGAACAACACCCACGATCCAAACTCCACAGTAAACCGACTCGAACTCTTAGGTATGGCTGAGGCTGCCATAAAAGCCAAAGCTGAGGTAGAATGGATGGAGGAGAGGCGAGACGTCATGAAGTCAATCATGAAGTCCAATAAGAACACCTATAAGCATGACGGACATACACTAAGGAAGTAATGCCAGCCGAATCCTTTACATACACAACATTCGATGTTTACGAGCGCGTTCGCTCGCTGTTCGGTGACACTTCGGGTGCCCAGATTACTGACCAGATGGTTCTCCGCTGGATCAACGACGGCCAGCAGGAGATTGTAAACAACAACCCTGTTCTTAAAAAGACTAAGTACTCTAACATTGTCGCAAATCAGTCGGAGTATACTTTCCCAACTGATGCAGTGCAGTACATTGAGGCCGTTTATGTAAACGGTCGCCCAGTCAGGTCAATGACCCCTCAGGGCTTCAGGGAGTTCATCCTTGCAGATGACCCAACAAAGTCAGCCAATGGTCAATACCCAGATGTTTGGTACGAGCGAGCCGGCACACTTACTTTTTATCCAACCCCAGACACCTCGTTTACAAACGGACTAAAGCTGGAGTACGTAGAGCAGCCAACCAAGAAGGTCATTATCAGCACCTCAGAGGTCCTCTCTGTACCTGATCGCTACCTAAATGAGCTAGTTAACTACGTAATGACCCAGGCCCTAGAGCTTGATGAAAACTACACAGGAGCAGAACTAAAGCGTTCTCAATTCCGGGAAGGGCTAGACCGACAGAGCTTGCGTGAGAACATCGTACAGATTGCCTCATACCCACAGGTTCTAGCTGACCCGGAAGACTATTATGTCTGAGCTAATTAGGCAAAGAGCAGTAACGCTTAGCAACTTTTCTGGTGGATTAAATAACTACTGGGACCCGTCGGCAATTTCCGACACGGAAGTTGCAAATTTAGTAAACATGGAGTTCAGCCCCAACGGCGCATTGATGTCCAGGCCTCCTATCGTGGACCGTGGGCTGGGCCACCCTTTAGGTGACTTGAGCGTAGAGGGCATCGACATACTTGGGTATTATTCTCCAGAAAATGGCAAGGTGCACCTAATTGCATCAACGAGGGAAAAAACTTGGGCGATCGAAGTCCAGCAGTATGGGTTCGGTTCTTGGGTTGAGATCTGGGACTCATCAGCAACTGCATTCATCCAGTATGCAAACGAGGCTGTAATGTCAAAAGCTACAGCCGGCGGAGCCAGGTGGGACGGCACCACCACTACCGCAATCCCCCAAATGCCAGCTCTCTTTACTCTTGTGCTGTTTAAAGAGCGCATGCTGGGCAGTGGGCTCCACGCCACCTCAAGTGAGACTGCGATCTACTGGAGTGACATTATCTCACTTGATCAGCCAGCAGGCGTCTACGAATGGAATGCAGACTCTTTTGTGTACGTAAACAGAGGCGATGGCCAGCCAATTACAAAACTTATTGCTGACTATAACGGTCTTATCGTTTTTAAGCGTAACTCTACTTACAACTTTGTCTATGCGGGTCTCCCCGAAGAGGGAACAGTGTCTCTGGTCCAGGCGAACATTGGTGCCCACAACAAAAGAAGCGTCTCCGGCTACCGGAATGGCTCAGTAGTGCTGCATAACAGGACTCTATACAAATTCCAAAACAACGTGTACGAGGCAATTAACGCCCAGAAGGTGCGCTTTGATTACGACGAAGGTTTTGGAGAGCTTGACGTTCTATTTTCAGAATCTGTTTCCGTGGTGGGTGACAAGTGCCTAGTTTTTACTTCTGGCAACCTGTACTCGCTAAACCTCATTACTGGCACTTGGTCGAAGTGGGAAAGCACAACTAACCTTGCTTACGTTATGGAAGTGCCTAAAGCAAGGGGTTTTCAGTGGCGCTACCCTAGAGCCCTTGGCACGCCCGCCAAAAGTGCTACGACGGTATTTTTCTTGCAGGAATACCCTATTTCCGAATGGTACGAAGAGGTCGGCGGAGTGGCAACCCTCACAGGGGGATCGGAGTCGTTTGAATGCGCTATGCGTACAAAGATTTACGACTTTGATACACCGTCAGAATGGAAGCGAATGTTCTGGTGGGCTGCTGACGTCTCCGCAAACAACGAAGTAAGAGGCATAGTTACGCCAATTGGAATACCTGAAGTCTCTCCTACCTGGGACAAAATGGACCAGTTTACTTGGGACCTGCTTGACGTCAGGCAATGGGACGACCTATTCAGTGGCTCCGTGTCCATCAGCACTACCCAGCAGATCTCAGGAACGCTTCCTAGTCGAGTTTCTTTGAAACTTGATGATGGCGTACGCTTCAGAAGGGCGTACTTTGAGTTATACTTGGACTGTGATGGTACGGCAGCAACTGCCCCCGCACAAATCTTTAGCTTGACACCAATGGTCGGGATAAAGGCCAAGATGACAAAGGACGTAGCTTAATGGCCATAAACTACGGAACCCCAGGGTTCAATCCGTACGCTGCTGGTGCCAAGATTTATGGCGGTAGCAGGTATAACCCTACCATGGGCCCTGTCGACAAGGCTGGCTACAAAGAACGAGACCGCTTGCGCCAAGTAAGACGCAACGCAATTAACGCACGCTTGAAGTCTCAGACAAAGGGCGCTTACGGAAGTTCAGATGTAGGACGGTACATGTAATGGCAATAACTTACGGCGCATCAGGAATGCCTAGTTATATTACTGGCTACAAAAAGCCAACTGTAAGCAATGCTGCAGGCTCAGATAACAGGTTTAAAGCAATAAAACCAAGCCCTGCAGTTGTAGCTCCAAACCCATGGGACACTGCAGTTACAAAAATCGGCTCTGGCAGTTCAAGCCGTGCTGCAGCAATTGCTGCTGGTGTAAATGCTGGAAATAGATCGTCAACTTCTGGATCTAACAGCACTCTATCTGTTTCAGGATCTGGCCTTACACCTGGAAGAACAACCTCTACTACTGGCATGTCAAGTAGGCCAGCTGCTCTTGCTGCTGGAGTTGACGGTGGCAATAGATCATCTACTTCTGGCAGTGGCAGCACCCTTAAGGTTTCAGGTTCAAATTTAGGGCCAGGACAGACTTCTACTGGTGCTTTGGTTCCAGCTCCAGATCCTGGACCGGCTGCACCAGACTTAACTGCACCAGATCCTGCGCCAAGCGGTAATGGTGCCAGTGAATCACCTGAGAGTTTTCCTGAGCCAGCACAGGCCGAAGCTGCTGGAATGAGCCCGGAAGAGTATCAGGCAATGCTTGACTCTGCAATCAATGCACTTCTTGACCCAGAATTTATTGGCTTCCAAGGCGACCGTGCTGAAGAGCTACGCAGGCTTCAGAACTACCGCAACCAGCTTTTCGGGTATACCACTGATGATGGTCGAGAGATGATTGGCTCTGTTGGCCGTCAGCAGCAAGCCGACTTGCTTGACAGGCGACGCCTAGCAGCTCAGCGAGCTACAGCAGGAATGCTTCAGGGCGGTGCTTATGCTGGGACTGAGCGTGGTCTTGGAACCATTCAAGAAGGTAACCAGGCTTACGCATTGCAAGAACTACAAAGGCCTTTCCTTGAGCAGACTCAAACTGACAGACTAAATGAGTTTGGACTACTATTTGACCCTAGCAATAGGGTATTTAACCAGACTGACTGGATGATGCCTGATTGGGCACAAAACACATATGCTGGCCGAGAGGCAGGCTCAAGGGCTCGTAACCAAGCTCTCCAGCAACTACTAGCGCAAGGGATAACACTTTAATGGCTAACTGGTGGGATATATTTACTTCAAGTGGAAACAATGGCATGGCAAGCGTACAAGGCATGCCTCTTAAGGGGTCAGTTCCCGCAACAATGGCTAATGCGTATGGCTCTTACCGGGCCCCTGCCACCTCAATGGCTAATGCCAGGGGCGCCTACCAGGCTCCTGCGCA
>Ga0129324_10000363_pt1 | contig 33733 bp, 28 predicted proteins | sample CPBDNA_7_FD_96879 | JGI IMG/M metagenome (GOLD analysis project Ga0129324, IMG submission 96879) | Freshwater to marine salinity gradient microbial communities from Chesapeake Bay, USA - CPBay_Spr_15_0.2_DNA | ecosystem: Environmental > Aquatic > Marine > Coastal | place: USA: Chesapeake Bay...
AGAAAGCCGCCGCGATCACCGAGGTTGAAGAGGCAGCAGCCGAGTGGCGCGCGACTAAAAAGCGTGAGCGAGCTGCACGGGAAACATTGGCTACGACAGTCCGCACCCACGTTGATTCAGAGATACTCTCGGAAAACAAGATCTCGACGATTACCGGGATTCCACGCATGACCATTCGAAAGATGCTGGGAAAAATATAAGAACAATTGCATCGACAGATGAGCCCGCCGTGCTCGAGTCTTTGCTGCGGAATCGATACGGGCTCGCCTTTTCGATTACCCGTTAACTTAAATGGGTGCGCATTCTGCACATTGAATGGACTTTGTGGATAGCGGTCAAACAATGCACCTCCGTAATGTCACAACCTGACAGTTCTGAAAGTTCAGGTAGGCAACAGGAGGACGAAATGGTTCGTACCGTGGGCATTATTGGAGCAGGCTTTGCTGGACTCGTAACAGCCAAGGTTTTGCAGGATTTTGGATTCGAACCCCATGTATTCGAAAGTGATTCCGAAGTAGGTGGCGTTTGGGCCGCTAGCAGGCGATACCCGGGACTGACCACTCAAAACGTGCGCAGTACTTATGCCTTGAGTGACTTCCCCTACCCCAAGAGTTACCCAGAATGGCCTTCTGGACAACAGGTCCAGGAATACATGGCATCTTACGCAGATCACTTTAAGCTCAACCCACTTATAAGCATGAATACCAAAGTTGAATCCGCCACCTTTGATGAGAGTGCAAATCAATGGGCAATAACAACTTCCGGTTCTGAGTCTGGAACAAAGCATTATGACTATTTGGTTGTGTGCAATGGAATCTTTTCTGACCCCTCAATCCCTGACTGGCCCGGTGCACACGATTTCACGGCAGCGGGTGGACAGATCTTCCACACATCTGACTTCCACGATCTGAACATGGCGAAAGACAAGAACGTGGTTGTTGTTGGATTTGGCAAATCATCCTGTGATGTAGCGGCTGCAACTGTTGGCACTAGCGCAAGTACGACAATTGTGGCTCGAAAAATAATCTGGAAAATTCCCAAGAAGTTTAAGAATGTTCTGAACTACAAAATGCTCATGCTCACTCGAATGGGTGAAGCACTCTTCCCATACATTGATCGGCATGGTGTCGAAAAGTTCATGCACGGAAGCGGAAAAGCTGTCAGCAAGAGCATGCTTGGAAGTGTCCAAGGAGTTGTAACATCCCAATTCAAGTTGAACGAAATTGACCTAAATCCAAATACCGGTTTGGATACCATAGTTCGAAGTACGGTGAGTTTGGCTTCGGATAATTTCTTTGATTACGTAAAGAGTGGACAACTCACTGTTGAACGCGATACTGAAATTGTTCAATGTGAAGCCGGACAGGTCCATCTGGCCAATGGCAAAACACTGCCGGCCGATCTCTTGATTTGTGGCACGGGTTTTCACCAACGAGTACCGTTCTTTGATGAGAGCATGATGAAAAAAGTCACGGACGAGAAGGGGAATTTTCAGTTATATCGCCAAATTCTGCCTCTGAATACTCCGGCTCTTGCCTTTAACGGATACAACTCGTCGTTCTTCAGTCAATTGAACGCTGAAGCAGGTGCATGGTGGATTGCTTCCAACTTGAGTGGAATGCTCACACTTCCCGGTGAAGAAGAGCAGCGCGCACATACTGAGCGAAGGTTGGCGTGGATGGAAGAGCGCACTGAAGGTAAGCATTCCAACGGGACCAACATAATTCCGTTCTCGATCCATAATGTTGATGAGTTATTGGATGACTTGAATCTGTCTATTGGCAGCTTGAAAAGATTCCGGGAATGGCTATTGCCGATCAACCCAAAAGACTATGCGCCGCTGGAAGGTAAATTGATCAAGCGCAGAGACTCAATGGTTGCGAAATGAGTAAGGAACTCGATGGTAAGAGTGTCCTACTTACGGGGGGCGCCACACTCTTTGGTGCAGCCGTTGCCAGATCCTTGAATGAAGCAGGAGCCAACGTTGCAATTGTTGATATCGATGCTGAAGCGGGTATCCGAGTGGCCCAGGAAATTGGTGGTTCCACTCGGTTCTACCTCATTGACATTACGAGTGACTACGCATTGGAAAAGCTCGTCGGCGAAGTGAGTGATGCCTTTGGTGGGATAAATGCTGTAGTGAATCTTGCATGTTCGTATGCAGATTCTGGTGCTGAGAGCACCCGCGAAGAGTGGACGACCGCATTGAATGTCAATGTGGTGAGTATGGCCAGGCTGGGGTTCTATGCGCGACCTCATCTTGCGGCAGCGGGTGGTGGCGCTGTGGTCAACCTCACCAGCATTTCTGCCAATGTGGCTCAAACCGGCAGGTGGACCTACCCGGTGAGTAAGGCGGCGATCGTTCAACTCACGCGCAACATGGCCCTGGATTACGCCGCAGACTCGATTCGCGTGAATTCCGTGTCTCCCGGTTGGACGTGGTCAGCGATCATGAACACCCTGAGTAACGGAAATAGGGAAAAGACCGACTCCGTTGCCTCGCCATTTCATTTGACCAAGCGCGTTGCTGATCCGCGCGAGGTTGCTGAAGTAATTGTCTTCTTGTGTAGTGACCGCGCCTCAATCGTGACCGGAGCGGATTGGGCCGCTGACGGTGGATATTCGGCCATGGGACCGGAACAGGCGGTACCCGCGATCCCACTCCTCATGGAGTGAATTCCTCACGACTATCCATATTCCGCAGCGAATTTGTCGCATTTGGAACAATGGATTGATTCTTTCCCCCATGATTGCGATGTGACCGTCACTGAAATGTTCAGCGAGCACAACCTTTTTCGCACTCGCGACTTGGATCAGGCGCGAGAGGAAGTTGCTCGCGTTTTTTGCCCACACAAGTTAACCACTTCCGATAAATCCGGATTGGTAAATACCGTTCACAACAGTGTGAAGCGAGAGAAAGTTTCCCTGAACTATTTGGATTACGGTGCTGAGGTTCATATCGAGCCAGGTGAACTGGGTTCATTTTTTCTGGTCCAAATCCCACTTTCTGGTGGGTCACTCGTCCACTGTGGCAATCAAGTGGTTGAGTCAAATCCGCGCATGGCCACAATTCCGAATCCAACAGAAAAACTGGAAATGACATGGCTCGATCAATCACCGCACCTACTGGTACATATTCCACGCCCCGTCCTTGAGAGTCGATTGAGTGAATTGATTCAACGTGATCTCACGGTCCCACTGCGTTTTGAATTAGGTATGGACCTAGAACGGCCGCAACTTGCGGCTTGGCGCAAATTAGTTGACTTGCTGGCCAGCGGTGTGAGTTCGAATCAGTATCAATTTCACGAAGGTGTTCACAATCAAATCGAGGACATGGTGATCACTGGGCTGTTAATGTCACACGATCACAACTACTCCGCGTGCATCAGTTCGCATGCGGAACCACTAACGCCAAGAAGTGTCCGAGTCGTGATTGAGTACTGCCAAGACGCCAGTCAATCGATGCCAACAGTTTCGGAATTGGCTCAGGTCGCAGGTGTGAGCGTGAGATCACTTCAGGAAACATTTAGGAACTACGTTGGCCTCACTCCCACGCAGTACCTTCGCGACTACCGTTTGCGCCAAGTTCAAAAAGAGCTGACAACTCACGGTTCACTGTTCCACTCCGTTTCTGAATGCGCTATGCACTGGGGATTTACGCACCTTGGACGGTTCTCCCAACAATATGCCGACCGGTTCGGCGAATTGCCGTCCGTGACACTTCGCATGCGAGACTCATAGTCCAGAGCTCACGATTCATGAATACCAAGTCTCATTTGATACTTTGGTCGCCGCAGCGCGGCACAAGCGTTGCTCACTCGAGTGGACTCATTAGTGATCGTGCTGTATCGGTCAAGTGTGCTTGGTGAATTTGTGAGGAGAAGACGTGAGTGTCAAAGAAGAGATAACAGGCGCAAGTATCACGGTCAGACGTAGATTGGAGTGGGCTGACACAGATGCTGCCGGTCACAATCACTTCTCGGTAGCTGTGCGGTGGATGGAAGAAGTTGAACATGATCTGCGACGCTCCATTAATTTACCTACGGAGCTCACCGGATCCATCCCACGAGTTCACGTTGAAATTGATTATCAAGATCGGGTCTGGTTTAACCAGGAAGTTGACGTCACGGTTGGGGTGATTGCTATGGGTAGGTCTTCTGTGTCATTTGGCTTTGTTGTGGAGAATCTCGAGGGTGGGGTATGTATTGAGGGCCGCCACACGGCTGTCCATGCGCCGGACGCCCACGGTGGATCGGTCCCTTGGCCGGCAGCCATTAAGGAAGCTTTTTTAACAAAAATGTGAAAAATGTGCACAAATGACGCCCAAATAGGTAACACTATGGCAACAGTTCATGTCGTATTATTGACGTACGACAGAATTACGGCATAGATAGGTACCCGGGCAGTTGCCTGAATCCACGATTGAGGGAGAACATATGAAGAACCGAAAGGCCGCGGGGATTCTCGCGGTAGCGGCAAGCCTGAGCCTCGTGCTCGCAGGCTGCGCCTCAACATCAGACACGGCGGATGAAGCAACTACCGAAGCGGTAGTGGAAGAAACTGCGTCAGAGGAAGTTGCAGCGGAATGCACCGAGCCAATCATTGTTGGTTCTGCAATGGCCCAAACAGGGTTCATGTCTCCGTTTGACGTTCCGGCTTTGGATACAGCACGTATCGCAATTGACAAGACCAATGCGGCAGGCGGCGTCCTTGGATGTCAACTCGAACTCATTGCTGTTGACAGCGAAACAAACCCTGACAAAGCTGCACAAATCGCGACTGACCTCATTTCACAGGGTGCACAACTGCTCCTTGTTACTTGTGACTACGACGTAAACGCGAAGGCGTCACAGGTTGCTCAGGATGCTGGCGTTCTGGTGATTGCACCTTGTGTTGGTGACACGATCATGGGACCTGACGCTGGTCTTACCCTCGGCTTCTCACTAGGTTCAGCCGTTCCCGGTGAAGCAGCAATTATGGCTGAATGGGCATTTGCGGAGTTCGGTCCTAAAGCTGCACTCTTTAAGGACATGTCCATCAAGTACACCCAAAACCAGTGCAAGGTCTTCGAAGAGCGCTGGACCCAACTTGGTGGAGAGATCGTTTCAGCACCTGAATTCAGCCAGACACCAGAAGGCTCACTAGCTGCACCAGTGACCGCGCAGGTCAAGGAAATCAAGGATTCCAACCCTGATGTAGTTGCTTTGTGCTCCTACCCCGGTGGTGGCGCTGAAGCTGCGGCCGCACTTCGTGCGGGTGGAGTTGAAACACCAATCGTCTCCGGATTCGGCATGGACGGTGCCTTCTGGCTCGGAGCGGTCCCAGACCTCTCGGACTTCTACTTCGTAACCTATGCATCCGTCTTCGGTGACGATCCCAATCCCAAGGTGAGTGAACTTTTGGCTTCCTACAAGGATCTCACGGGTAACGATGCAGCGACGAGTGGTTTGGTAACAGGCGCTTCAACAATCGAGGCATTCACACTTGCAGCTGAGAAAGCTGGAAACACGAATGGAGTCGACCTTGCGGCAGCACTGGAAACATTCAACAACGTTGATCTGACGGCTGGGCCAACGAGTTTCTCACCCGAGCTGCACGTCAACGTGACTCGCCCAATGGCAGTCATGCAGATCCAGGATGGAAAGCATTCGTTCATTGAGTACCGCGCTGCAGAGCAGCCAATTCTCAACTAGTTGAACAAAGCAGGCTGCGGGGATAGCACCATTTTCCCCGCAGCCTGCCTATTCAACATCGGGTCTTTGTCGTGGGCTGAATACACACATGTCAATACTTCTCCCAGGAGCAATTTGTGACACAAAAGCTAGAGGCCGCGTCCATCGTGAAATCTTTTGGCGCCATTCATGTCCTCGAAAACATCACCGTGACGGTCAATAAAGGTGAGGTCGTTGGGCTCTTGGGACCCAATGGAGCAGGTAAGACCACATTGGTCAACATCATTGCGGGTTACGAAACGCAGAACTCGGGCACAGTTTCTATAGATGGACGTAATCTTGATGGGTTGACTCCTGAAGCGCGAACCCATGCCGGCCTTGCCCGCACGTTTCAATCAGGTCGACTTTTTCCTGAGTTAACGGTGGCTGAAAATGTTGTCTTGGGAGCAATTGGCTCAGGAATTTCAACAAAAAAAGCAAATCGTCGTGCAGCAGAGGCGATTGAAATGCTGGGTCTCACGGCCGTTCAATCAGAACCTGCCGCGGGTTTGTCCCACGGGCTTTCTCGGTTAGCTGGTCTAGCACGTGCAGTGACCTCCGAGCCGGACTACTTGATCATGGATGAACCAGCCGCGGGGCTTAATGATCATGAAACACCTGCCCTGTTATCAGCTCTAGACAACATTCGGCGTGAATCAGGGTGCGGAATGCTTTTGATTGAGCACAATGTTGGGTTGGTGGCAGCGGCCTGCTCACGGGTCTTTGTGTTGGCATCCGGTGAACTACTTTTTGAAGGTGACCCCCAAGACGCCCTTGTTGATGAAGGTGTCCTGTCCGCCTATCTTGGCGATGCCACGATGGGATTGCACGGAGGACGGTCATGAATTTGCTTAGCGTTCGAGATCTCCACGCAGGGTATGGAAAAGTCCAGGTGCTTTACAATGGCCATATTGATGTCGAGCCCGGTGAACTTGTGGGGATTGTCGGCCCCAACGGCGCCGGAAAGTCAACTTTTCTGGGTGCCCTCGCAGGATCGGTCCGAGCCAGCAACGGCTCAATTGATTTTGATGGCGCTTCGATCAAGGGAAAGAACCCTGAGGACATCGTTCGACTGGGATTAGCCATGGTGCCCGAAGGGCGTGCAATCTTCACTGACTTGACCGTCAATGAAAATTTACGGCTAGGCCTTACGGGGAGACGCGAAAAGTCCGGTGCCCAACGTGCAATTGATGAAGTCATGGATCTCTTCCCGGTCCTCACAACACATAAAAATCACCAGGCTGGCCTGTTAAGTGGTGGCCAGCAACAACAACTTGCCATCGCCCGTGCACTGGTCTCTGAACCAAAACTTTTATTACTTGATGAACCAAGCCTTGGTCTGTCTCCCACTGTGATTCAAGATGTCTTTGGAGTGCTTGCTCGAATCCAAGAACAGGGAACGGCAATTGTGGTTGTTGAGCAGCGTGCACATCTCGTTATGAGTATTGCTGTTCGCACGCTAGTGATGCGTGAAGGACACATTCGAGCAACCTTGTCACAGGCAGACGCACAAGATGAAGCAAAGCTTGCAGCCGCATACTTCGGAACCGGAGAGGATCGCGAATGATTCAGACAATTCTCGATGCATTGAGTTATGGAGGAATCTATGGTCTTGCCGCCCTCGGCATTGGCTTGGTCTTCGGTGTCATGCGACTCGTCAACTTTGCGCACGGTGAACTGATCGCGATCGGTGCCTACCTACTCATTGTCACCATTGATCTTGGTTTGCCATTGAGTATTTTGATCGCTGTTACGGGAACGGCAATTTTGGCGTTGTTGATGGAATTCGGTGTCTTTAAGCGGTTGCGGCTCGCAGGACCCGCCGTCCTCTTGATTGCATCTTTCGGTGTCAGCGTCTTTCTGCAGAGGTTTTATGAAATCATCTTTGGCGCACTCCCTCTTTCTGGGCAAATTGCACCTTGGATGGCCGGCGTTATTGAATTTGGTGACACCACGATTACGCGTGGGAGTGTTGTAACCATCATTCTTGCCCTCGTTCTCCTGAGCGCCATGTGGTTCTTCATTGAAAAAACCACATTAGGTCTACAAATACGCGCGGCATCGAGTGATTTCCAAACTGCCCGACTTCTAGGAGTTCGTTCAAACCGCGTTATCGGAGCAGCCTTTGTCTTTAGTGGTGTGCTGGCCGCCGCAGTGGCCTTCGTTCTTGTGACGCAGCGTGGCTCCGTTGACCCTCTATTTGGAGTCAATATCACGATTCTTGCACTCGTGGGAACGGTGATTGGTGGACTTGGCAGCCTGCAAGGAGCGGCTCTGGGTGGATTTGCGGTCGGTGCAACGATTAGCCTTTTGAACTCATTCCTGGGTAATTACCGCGTTTACACATACACATGGCTATTCATTCTCGTGATTATCGTCTTGTTGGTACGACCCGGCGGATTGATATCAAATAAGGCTGTCAAGGAGCGTGTGTAGTGTCCGATGATCTTTTGCGCTCGAACCAACTACCGGGTGTAACTCGCTTTAAATGGCAACAATTACTCGGCCCCATTGTTGTAGTTGTTGCACTTTCCTATGTGGTTAGCGGTATTTCAGTTACGTTCACTTTCCTCACGGAGGGGACCTTAGCGCTCCTTGTCATGGTTCTCGGACTACAGGTTTTCATTGGTAACAGTGGTGTTCTTTCTTTCGGTCAGTCGGCATTTGCCATGGTTGGAGGTTTCGCCACCGGTTTGCTAACCGTTCCGGTAAAAATCAAAGAAAATGTTCTTGATGAACTTTGGGAGCCTTTAAAGGCAATAAATATGGGTATTTGGCCGAGTTTGGTCATTGCTGTCGTCATCGGCGCATTCTTTGCATTCCTTACCGGGCTATTCCTGATGCGTTTAAGTGGCTTGGCGGCTGGAATCGCCACATTCGCGCTCCTCATGGTTGCAGATAATGTGTTCTTCAATTGGCGCCTGATTGGCCCTGGCCCTCAGGTCATGCCTCAAGTTCCTAAATTTAGTTTCGTAGATGAGTCCATCATTCTGGCCGTGATTGTGATGGTGGTTGTTTATCTCATTGGAATTTCCAGAAGAGGGCGCCTTTTGCGTGCAACGCGCGAAGATCCCTTGGCTGCCCGAGCCTTGGGAGCCAGTGTCTGGCGGTTACGAGTTCTTTTCTTTACAGTCTCTGGCGGAATCGCGGCACTGAGTGGCGCAATGTATGCGCATCACTCCGGTGCTGTGAGCGCACGTGATTTCTATCTGGGATTCACATTTACGACACTGGCAATGTTGGTAATCGGTGGTGCCACCAGCATGTGGGGCGCCGTTGTGGGAACGATTGCCGTCACGGTAATCGGTCAAATTTTGTTGGAGTTTGAAAGTGGCGTAACTATTGGTGGACTGGAGATAACCCTGCCGAATGGGGTTCGAGGATTAGTTATTGCGGCCGCTCTGGTTGCAATCCTTATTTGGCGGCCGAAGGGTTTAACCGGCGGTAGAGAATTCTCTTTACGACTACCGTTTCTCAGCCGGCCATAAACCGTCCGCCATTGACATCAAGTACAACACCGGTGATGTAAGAAGAAGCGTCACTTGCAAGGAATAGCACTGGTTCCACACACTCGTGTATTTCCGGCATGCGGTGCAGGGGGATCGAATCCAGTACTTCGTTACGATCCTTCTCAGTCATGGCATCAAACATGCCTTGCAGTCTTCCGGTGAGAAAAAGTCCAGGTGCAATGGCATTAACCCGAATGTTGTCGGGCCCAACCTCACGCGCCAACCGTCGAGTTAACCCAAGAATGCCAGCTTTTGCAGCGGCATAGGGAATTCCAGTGACCGGGCTTGTACTGCGACCTCCAATCGAACTGAAGGTGACTATTGATCCGCCACCTTGGTTACGCATGAACGGAACTGCAGCGGCACCGCAGTGATAGGTGCCTTTGATGTTGACATCAATGACTAGATCAAGGTCCTCTGGGGAAATGTCCTCAAGGTCGCGCGGTGTTCCCAGACTGCCCCCTGCGGCGGCGATGAGTGAGTCGATCTGGCCGAAGTGGTCGGCTACTCGCGCCATGGCTGACTGCACTTGGTGTGAATCCCGAACATCCACGCACTCACCAAAGGCAGCAAATCCTGCTTTTTCGAGAGATCGGGTTGCAACCTGGACAGCCTCGGGATTCGCATCGAAAAGTGCAACAGTTCCGCCCTCAATGCAGATAGCTTCGGCGATGGCCAAGCCAAGCCCACCTGCCCCACCCGTGATGACGGCGACCTTTGCGGCAAATCGCTGGGCGGTGCGGCCGGGGTTGGGGTTCACTGACATGTGTGCATCCTTGCCTAGATTGAGGTGGATTTTGGGAAAAAGGTTGCTCAAAGATGGGTATACCGTACTATTGGCGATAGTCAAAAAGACGCAAGAGGTATGAGTGTCGAGAAATATAAAAGGAGTGCATGTCAAGTGAAAATTGCAGTGGTTGGCGCAGGCCCTGGGGGACTATATTTTTCGTCACTGATCAAGCAAATCGATCCCGAAGCCGAAATAAAAGTTTGGGAACGTAACGCACCCGACGACACCTTTGGTTTCGGGGTGGTCTTCTCTGATCAAACACTGGGTGGGATCAAGGCATCGGATCAATCTGTCTTTGAGGACATGGGTCGTTCGTTTGCTTACTGGGATGATGTCGATGTCGACATTGACGGATTTAAATCCACAATCGGAGGCAATGGTTTCGCGGCGATGAGTCGTAAGGAATTGCTTCACGTGCTACAACGCCGCGCCAAAGACCATGGTGTCTCCGTCCACTTCAATACCGAAGCGCCCCCTATTGCGGAACTCATGGAGAACTACGACCTTGTCTTAGCAAGCGATGGTGTCAATAGCGGGATCCGAACCCAGTTTGAATCCGATTTTGGAACGACAGTTGATCCACGTGAGTGCAAGTTTATGTGGCTTGGCACTGATCTAGTATTCGAAGCTTTTGAATTCTTCATTCGCAATACCCCTTACGGTGTTATGCAGATACATGCGTATCCCATGGACGATAAACAAAGCACCTTCATCATCGAAATGCATGAAGATGTTTGGAACAAAGCTGGGTTTGGAGATTTTGCTTCTGAAGATTTTGCACCCGGAGTTAGTGACATGAAAAGTGTTGAGAAAGTTGCCGAGCTCTTTGCCGATGTTCTTGATGGTCATAAATTAATTGTGAATAACAGCAAATGGGTTACTTTCCGAACAATTCGGAATCAAACACTGGTGAAAGACAATCTTGTACTCCTCGGAGATTCGGCCCACACCGCGCACTTCAGCATTGGGTCAGGAACCAAGCTCGCAATGGAAGACGCCTTGAGTTTGGCTGCGTGTTTGCAAGAACAACCAACAATTGAAAGTGCGCTTAAGGCATATGACGAAGAACGGCTCCCGGTTGTAAAAAGTACCCAGCGCTCTGCTCAAGCAAGTATGGAGTGGTTTGAAGAAATAAATCAGTACGCCAGTCAGGATCCGGTTCAGTTTGCTTTCAACCTCATGACACGTAGTCGAAGAATTACTTATGACAACCTTCTGGAACGAGATCCCGCCTTCATTCGCGAAGTTGATTCATGGTTACTACGTGATCAAATAGCAAGTGGTCGTGTTCCATCTGGTACTACCCCCCGGCCACCAATGTTTTTGCCATTCAAATTACGAGATTTGGAATTGCCTAACCGTGTGGTTGTCTCACCCATGGACATGTACTGCTCGGTAGATGGTGTTCCGGGTGATTTCCACATGGTGCACCTAGGTTCTCGCGCATTGGGAGGTGCTGGCCTGGTTATGACAGAGATGGTGTGCACCTCACCGCAAGGCAGGATCACACCCGGTTGTGGTGGAATTTGGAATGACGAGCAAATCACCGCATGGAAAAAGATCATTGATTTTGTCCACACAACTGAGTCAAAAATTGGTCTTCAACTCGGACACTCAGGACGTAAGGGTTCAACAAAATTGATGTGGGAGGGCATCGATCAGCCACTTTCCGATGGCAACTGGGAGATCGTGGCACCCTCGGCAATTCCATACTTGGACAACAGCCAAGTACCGCGCGAAATGACCCGGGCCGATATGGACGCGGTCCTTGAGGAATTTGTCACGGGCACAAAAAATGCTGATGCAGCAGGATTTGACCTCTTGGAATACCACTGCGCCCACGGCTATCTCATGTCGAGTTTCTTGACCCCGGTGAGCAATCAACGCACCGATGAATATGGGGGTAGCCTGGAAAATCGGATGCGATTCCCACTCGAGGTATTCGATGCCATTCGCGCCGTGTGGCCGCAGGGCAAGCCAATGAGTGTGCGCATATCGGCGTCAGACTGGGTCCCTGAGGGTTTATCAGTTGAGGAATCAGTGGAGATGGCTCGAATATTCGCTGAGCACGGAGTGGATATTGTCGATGTTTCAACAGGTCAAACAACCTCGAAAGCCAAGCCGGCTTATGGGCGGTCTTATCAAACCCCGTTTGCGGACCGAATCCGTAACCTCACGGGAGTTGCCACGATGGCTGTCGGCTCAATCAGCAGCTGGGACGACGTCAATACGATTATCGCTGCGGGCCGGGCGGATCTGTGCGCCCTCGGCAGGCCGCATCTTTATGACCCGGCTTGGACCCTGCATGCAGCAACCGAGCAGGAATACCGAGTGTCGTGGCCGGACCAGTACGCCGCTGGAAGTCGTAAGCCCCCTGCGGGGCGTAATGAAGATCCCAAACCTCGATTGGAGTTACGAGCGCCAGAGAAACTGACAGATCGGCCAAAGCGCTGGCGGCCAGGGCAGTAGAACCGACACAATGTACATATACCAAAAACTGGAAGGATCAACGTTATGACCGATCTCAACTCACTTGCCGCCTCGATTGTTGACGGCTCTGTTCAAGTAATTGACCTGACTTCACCACTACATTCGGGGACACCCGTTCTGGCGCTACCGCCGGAATTTGGCCAGACAGCCGTTTTTGAATTGGAAGAAATCAGCCGCTACGACGACCGTGGTCCAGCGTGGTACTGGAATAACGTTCACACGGGCGAGCACACCGGAACACACGTTGATGCCCCCATTCACTGGGTGACAGGCCAAGACAACGACGATGTCAGTCAAATTCCCGTTCAGCGCTTAGTCGGTCCCGCAATAATCATCGACAAAACTGCTGAGGTTGCAGCTAACCCTGACTACTGCCTGACCTTGGAGGACGTGAAAGCTTGGGAAGCCGAACATGGTCCCATCCCTGCACATTCATGGTTCCTGTTCCGCACTGGCTGGTCGCAGTACGGTGATGATCCCGTCGCTTTTGCAAACGCGGACGAAAATGGTCCGCATACACCAGGTGTAACACCTGAAGCTGCCAAGTACCTGTCGGAGAGCAAGATTCTGGGATGGGGTGTGGAGACCGTTGGAACTGATGCTGGAGGCGCCATGGGATTCGATCCACCATTTCCTTGCCACAACATGTTCATGGGCGCAAACAAGTGTGGCGTTACGCAATTGCGCAACCTAGACAAGTTACCCATTACAGGCGCGGTCGTCGTGGTTGCACCACTGCCAATCGTCAAGGGATCAGGTAGCCCTTGTCGTGTCCTTGCTCTCGTACAAAAGTAGCGAGACGCTTCTGCTCTAATTATTTTGAGCCCCAGTCACTAATGTGATTGGGGCTCAAAGTTTCTCGGATGCCAAGTAGATTTTTTTCAAAGGTTACCTCGCGCAAAGTACACAGATAACGACTGCGCTCTATTTCACGCCCTTTGCAAGCCCTGCAATTGCCGGTCGTGATCGACTTACGTTAAATTGCGCGTCCTAGGGCCGACTGAAGTGCTTTTCCTGTTTCATCTGACAAGGCGGCGCCTCGCAGTACTTTGATCTTGTTAGCTGGATCTGGAGACTTCTCAGCAATCGGAATGTAATCAATGATGTCATTGAAATTGCGCAGCCCATTGGCGTGGGTGTCGCCGTATCCTTTGATCAATTGTTGGCATAGACACACTTGATAGGCCAATTCACCATTGGTATTGGCCAACGAAACCACTGTTCCAACCCAACTATCAATTTGTTTTTGTTCAATTCCAAAACGGAGTGAACGGCGGCGCATGGGTCGAAGTCTGGCGAGTAGGTAAAGAACGGTGAACCCCCAGACAGAGGATGTTTGAATCTTGATGCCTTTATGGGTGATTTTGAAAACGATCCATTGGAAAGGCTTTGAATTTAAGAGCCAACGGCCAAGGGGTGTGGGAAGGGTGTCGGTGATCTCCTCCACTTGTGGGTGGAGGAATTCGCGCACTTGAACCATTTCAGCATCTGTCGCCCGCGATTCTTCTTTGACTCGATCAAAGCGCAATTTGCGGGTCTTGTGAAAAGCAACACGGATTGTGTCTTCGTAGGTCATCCATAAAGCTGTGTAGCGGGCTGCCTCGAGTGTTAGCTTTTTATCTGGCGTGGAATCGACCTGGGCAACGTGAGCAACCCTGTCGAGGTACTGCTCAGCATATTTAACGTCTTGATATTCAGCACATCGCTTAATGCCTTCAACCAGCATGTATCGGGCCTGCTCGGGAAATTCAGAGTGAATGCGTTCGGCGCACTGGGTGAGCCTTGGTCCCACCAGCGCACTTGGATTATTGATAGCCATCGCGAGTACTTCCGCGGTAGGGCCTGAATCCTCCACCTCTGGCGGACGTGAACCGATTGTGAGTTCAACTACGGGACGTTCTGAGGCTAAAGCGGCCTTAAAACCTGCGTCGAATGCAGCAAGGCTGGCGTCAATCCCCTTGCCTCCCATTCGAATAATGTCTTCACACTGTTCTCGCGTAAACGGAATTACCTGAGCAGCCGCGATGGCACCGAAGAGTGATGCGCTTATCACACTTCGATTGTCGACCGCTAATTTATTGAAGTCAGCACGAATAAACCTTTTTGATGAATTTTTGCCAGCGTCAATGATTTCCTGTGAATCGATGCGTCCATCACCCATGGCTGTTCGTTCCGGCATTGAATAGACACGGTTAGTGGAGGCAATGAGAGTTGTGCGATCCGGTGTGCAGAATCCACGTTGAATCGCTCGACCAGATTCCATCAATTCAGATGCAACGACAATATCAACTTCACCCGGTGTGGGCATAGTGCTCAAAATCGGTTCCGCTTGATGTTTGTCCTCACCACGCTTGGGAAGCATTTCGACGTAGTAGACAGTCGCGCCGGTGCGTTGTGCAACACCGGCAACCGAAGTGTTTTGAGCGAAGTAACCGTTACTCTCAGCGACAGCAACCACCCAATCTGCGAGGACCCCACCACCCTCACCTCCCATTGCCAGGATTGCCATAGTTAGTGGGCGAGCATGAGAAGCCGGGGTGATCGAAGCAGAGCTAACGGGAGAGTTGATGATGGTCATGCAGCATCGATTCCAACGAGTCGCTTTTCGATGCCCTTTTGCAACCAACCGATGTACCCTTGCCGAATTCCAAGTTTCGCCTTATCCCACCAACTTGGGTTATAAATAACCTCAGTGCGGTAAAACGAGGGGCAGAGCGCGGCGGCGTGAGCATTTTCACCACAGAGACCACAGCCAACGCAGCTGTCTAAAACGGTAGCGATCGGATCATTACGCATTGGGTCTGGATTGGGACCAATTGTGAGAGAAGGGCACCCTGAAATTCGGATGCAGGAGTGATCACCCGTACAGGTTTCAGGGTCAACGCCATAACGCTCACGAACTACCCGCTTACCCTCTTTGATCTTCTTTGCCCGAGCTGGCTTTTCCCTTCGCTCTCGGTTCAGGGTGCATTCACTCTGAGCCACGATCACCTTCGGCCCTTTTTCCTTCGTCGTTAGCGCTTCCTTGAAAAGATCCCGCATTTCGGCTACTTTGTAAGTGTTCGTTACGGTTCGTGACCACTTAACGCCAATGCCTCGAACCGCTCGTTCAATGGGATGCTTCGTAGAACGATTGAGTGTTTCAGATTGAGATGAGAGTAGGTCTTGCCCACCGGTTGCTGCGCTGTACGCATTATCAACCACTACTAGTAGTTGATCATTTTCATTGAAGACAGCGTTACCAACTCCACTTGTCAGGCCATTGTGCCAAAAACCACCATCGCCCATGAAAGCAATTGTTCGTTTATCAGAGTTCTTTGCGTTGAAAGCGGATCCACTTGCCGATCCAAGCCCGTAACCCATTGTCGTAGCACCTATATTAAATGGCGCATTGATGGAAAATAGATGGCAGCCAATATCGGCACTGACAATGTGTGAACCAACTTCGCGTTCAGCGAGTTTCAAGGCTGCAAAAATTGGGCGCTCGGGGCAACCTGTACAAAAACCTGGCGGCCGCCCTTGCACTAACTCGGGTGCAACTCGTGGTGCGAAAGGACTGCGCGGGTCGTCGTTATCAAAGACTATTGCCGGTAAGTTTTCTGACTGGATCTTGTTTGGCAAATATTTTTGGATGAAAGCTGCCACACCCTTAGTAACAGCAGCAGGCGTATATTCGCCAGCTACGGGAAGTAGATCCTTGCCATGTAGTGCTGTCGTGTCCCCCGCGCGACGTAAAACCGTGTTTATGTTTTGTTCGATGTAATCAGGCTGCCCCTCTTCAACTAAAAGAATTGCATCTTTTCCTTCACAGAATCGAAGCACTTCTTGGTCGATTATTGGATAGGTAACATTGAGAACATAGAGGGGTATTTGACTATTTCCATAAGGATCCGACAATCCGATCAATTCAAGTGAACGATTGACGGTGTTAAATAATCCACCTTGAAGAATGATGCCAATGTTTTCATTCTTTTCAGCAATAAAGTCGTTGAGTTCGTTTTCCTGAATGAACTTAACTGCTGCAGGCCACCGTTCTGTCACTTTTTCCTGTTCATGCGCGAAGCTTGCTGGAGGAAGCACCACACGACTAAGGTCGCGCTCAGGATTCTCGATGGCTTCTTTTAAAGTGAATTTTGGCCGTTGGTTGTCACGGGCAATAAATGATCCATGTAAGTGGCACGAACGTAAACGCAATTCCAACATAACCGGTGTGCTACTGGCCTCAGAAAGTTCGAAACCTTTTTCAACGAAATCTACGATCGCGGTGAGATTCGGTCGTGGATCCAGGAGCCACATTTGAGACTTCATGGCGAATGCGTGTGAGCGTTCCTGCATGATGCTTGAGCCTTCGCCATAATCCTCACCAATAATGATGAGGGCGCCGCCGAGGACGCCACCTGAGGCTAGGTTTGCGAGCGCATCGGATGCAACGTTTGTGCCCACGGTCGATTTGAATGTGACAGCACCGCGCAGGGGATAGTGCACAGATGCGGCGAGCATGGCAGCGGCCGTTGCTTCGGACGCACTGTTTTCGAAGTAGACGTCTAGTTCATCAAGAATCTCGTGCGCATCGGTGAGGACGTCCATGAGGTGCGAAATCGGGGCACCCTGGTATCCACCAACGTAGGCAACGCCGGATTGCAGGAGGCCTTTTGTTACGGCGAGGATTCCCTCCCCACGAAACTCAGCACCGTCGCCGAGACGCAGTTCCTGGACTTCTTTGGCAAATGAACGTTCCGCCATGAGGATTATCCCTTCGTAAACTAGCCGCGGTACTCGCGTACCGAGTTGACCCCCCGGCACAAGCATGGGGGAGTTATCAGGTTTGCACAACAGTAGATCACACTATTTTGACGACCGTCACAAGGACAGCATGGACTAGTGGCGGCGTTCGCGCAACCTTTTTGCCACGAGATATCCGGACCCGCCACCTAAGCCAGGCCCCGGATGGGTTGATGCACCGATCTGCCAAAGACCCTTGATTCCCGTGTTATGCCCGTTGGCCAGCCTCAGTGGCCGCCACAGCGCGTATTGATCGACCCGGCAATCGCCAGAATAAGGGTCTCCCCCGACAAGATTAACGTTCATAGCTGCCAAATCGGCTGGGCCCAAGACCAGCTTGCCCGTGAGACAGCTGGAGATATTTGCAATATGCGGGGTGAGTTGCTCAATGACTCGGTCCGCATATAGATCGCGAATTTCAGGAGTCCAACCCCCGACATAATCGATTTCGCCGGCAAGATCGCCACGAATTTCTCGTGGAACTTCTTGGAGTTGAATCCAGAGTAGGCCTGCGCCCTCGGGAACCCGGCTTGAATCAATTGTGGACGGCTGACCAACAACAATTGTGGGTCGACGCGGCAGGAAACCCCTGTTGGCAGCATTGACCGACTCGGAGAGAGAATCCATCGAGTCAAGAACGTGCACTAATGCGACTTTTTCCATGCCAGCCGTGGTCCACTGCGGCGGTTCTGACAAGGCGAGGTGAATCTGCATACCTGCCCGCCCGTAACGGTAGGCAGATGCTGCTGATGAGTAATCGGTTGACACATTGCTGGGATCGAGTAAATCCAGATAGAGCGACTGGGGTGTTACTGAGGCCAAGATGGCCTTCCGCGCTGGGTATGTGACACCGTTATTAGTGCGCACACTGCGCGCACGACCCCCTGACACGTCAATTTGGGTGGCTTCAATGCCGGTGAGGATCTCACCTCCAGCTTCAGTGATGATTGCGCAGAGGGCATCGACAAGTTTGACCCCGCCACCTACAGGAATTGGCATTCCACCCATGGAAATTGCCGCTGAAATTGCTTTCGTGATGAAGGCACTCGAAGCATCGTCTGGGCCTAGACCGTTGTGCAGGGCCCAAGGAACCAACAAAGCCTTGGTGACCGGTGAGGTAAATGTTCGATCAACCCAAGGAGCTGCCGGTTCCAATAACTCGGCCCCACTGGCCAACAGGGCTTTACGCCCCATTTGGCGCCATGCTTTCCATCCCAATTTGCTGGAATTTACTCGCCAAAAATCTGTTCCCAGTAGCCCGAAAGCTAATTCGGCCTTGCCACCAAAATCTGACATAACCGCATTCCATGCGTCAAGGTCGCCCAGACTCTCGAACGTGGCAGCATTTCGTGTGGCATCAGTGGACAAAATCGCTGAACCGTCTGCACAAATAACTCCGGTGGGATCTTCGGTGTTGAGGTATTCCACCCCGAGCCGAGCCAAGTCAGTTGCCAGTTCCGTATATGCGGGGCCACCTAAAAAGAGTGGGTGCCAACTTGCGAGGAGTTCCACCGTGTATCCGGGAAAAACCTCTGTTCGGGTTGCAATCGCCCCACCAACATGGTCATTGCGTTCAAGAACAAGCACCCGCCAACCCTTTTGGGCGAGCATGGCGCCGGAAACCAATGAATTGATGCCACTGCCGATAATCACCGCATCGTTAACCGCAGCATCGTTGTTGCCAACCATCACATTCCCTTTCCTTCGAGACTCTCTTAAGTTGCACTCTTAACCTGTGACTATCCAAATATTTCGCAGAATGAATTTCGTTACGTAGTTGCACCCACGAGCGTATAGCGCAATGATGGCGGTCGTCAGATTGTTGAAATATTAGGGAGAACATTACATGGAGAAATCCATTGAAGTGATCGTCATTGGTGCAGGCATCAACGGGCTAAGTGCTGCAGCGCTGCTGGCAGTCGCCGGGAAAAAAGTTTTGGTCCTTGAATCTAATGATGCCCCCGGTGGCGCGGTTCGGACTGAGCAAATAACGGTTCCGGGTTTTCATCATGATCTTTTTGCCATGAACTTGGGTCTTTTTGCCGGCGGACCCGTGATGGCTGCATTGGGTGGTCACCTCACCGCGCACGGATTCAACCTCGTTGCTTCCTCGAAGCCGTTTTGTTCCGTATATCCCGATGGCAGCATGCTGGGCGTTGAGGCTGATGCAAGCGCCACGATCAAGAACCTAACGGCGGTTGCGCCCGAAGATGTTCAGGCATGGGAAGAACTCACCGCGAAATTGGGGCTGTGGGCGCCATTCCTGATTGGGGTACTCAATTCGGATTTACCGAGTGTTGCAGCGGTAAAAACACTGTGGAAAGCGCACCGGGCGGTGGGGACGGTCGGACTTTATGAAATCGCCAAGTTAGCCCTGCAATCGACCAGATCCTTTACCGATGAAAACTTCATTTCACCGAAAACCAAAGCCCTGATGGCAACGTGGGGAATGCATTTGGATTTTGCTCCTGATGTTTCTGGCGGTGCTTTATTTTCACTACTGGAAACAATCGGGGGTCAACTCTTTGGCATGGTTATTGGTCAGGGAGGTGCCGTCACGTTGATTGATGCTTTAGTCCAGGTGATCGAGGCTAATGGTGGTGAAGTCCGGTGCGGTGCTCGCGCAGATCAGATTACCGTTGATAACAAGCGGGCAACGGGTGTGGTGCTCGCCACAGGAGAGGCCATTAGTGCCAAGAAAGCGGTGGTCAGCAACGTCAATCCACGCCTCATGCCGGCACTTCTCCCTGCGGGAGTTGCCGAGGAAGCAAATGTTAAGCGGGTAGAAAAGTTCCAACCCGGTCTTGCCACCATGATGATTCACCTTGCACTTGATGATTTACCGCCATGGACAGCGACCGAAGCGCGGACCTACAACTATGTGCATATCGGGCCGTACATAGATGACATGGCGCAGACCTACACCGATGCAGCAGCGGGGCGACTCCCGGAATCACCGACATTGGTGATTGGTCAACCAACCGTTACTGACCCATCGCGTGCACCCGAAGGAAAGCACATACTGTGGGTACAAGTGCGCATGCTGCCGTTGAAGTTGGCTGATGGTTCCCAGTGGGATGAAGTCGCAGAGGCTTATGCCGATCTCGTCATGGAAAAAATTGAAGGTTACGCACCAGGCCTAAAGGATTTGATCATCGCACGAACTATTCTCAGTCCTACCGATTTAGAACGTTACAACGTCAATCTCATCAGTGGAGATTCACTCGGTGGAAGCCATCACCCGTCGCAATTCTTTTTCCTTCGCCCCGTTCCAGGGTGGGGAAGGCACCGCGCACCCGTTAAGGATCTCTATATGTGCGGAGCTGGAACATGGCCCGGTGGTGGTGTTGGTGGCAGCAGCGGAGCGATTGTCGCCAAAATCCTCAGTTAAAGAGCAGTGCCTTATTGGTGAGGTCGGAAGAATTAGCGATAGGGAGAGAAATCGGGTTTACGCTTTTCAATGAAAGCTTGACCGCCTTCCTTGGCCTCGTCAGTATCGACGAACAGGTCAAGGACATCAAATGCCAAAGATTGGATGCCGACAATATGGTCTGTGTCTGCATTGAAACTGTGTTTGAGGGTCTTTAGTGCTGTTGGAGACAGAGCGGCAGCTTTACGACCCCACTCCATAGCCAGGGGCATTAGTTCATCGGGTTCGACCACTCGATTAACCAATCCCCAGCGCTCTGCTGTTTCCGCATCGTATTGATCGCAGAAGAACCAAATCTCGCGGGCGCGTTTCTCGCCCACCACCCGAGAAAGATACGCGGTTCCAAATCCTGCATCAAAACTTCCAACACGAGGACCGACTTGGCCAAATTTTGCGGTCGTCGCTGCAAGTGAAACATCACATAGGACATGCAATACATGACCGCCCCCGATAGCAAAACCATTGACTGCCGCGATGACAGGTTTTGGTATCTCGCGGATTAATCGGTGGAGTCGCTCAATTTCAAAGATTCCCATTTCTGTCTCGCCGTAACTACCAGTCTCATTACGCTCTTTTTGATCACCACCGGCACAAAATGCTTTCGGTCCTGCTCCCGTCAGAACAACAGCGGCAACACTTTTGTCAACAAAGGCGTACCTGAATGCGTAGATGAGTTCATCAACGGTCCGGCCACGAAGAGCGTTGTAACGATCAGGTCGGTTGATTGTAATTACTGCAACCTGATCGGTGACTTCATATGTGACGTCAGTGAATTCCGAAATTTTTATCATCATGCCTCCAAGAGAATTGCGATACCGAGACCAACACCAATACAAGCGGTCGCGATTGCACGACCACCTCCACGCGCGTGAAGATTGCGAGCAGCATCAACGAGAACTCGAGCGGCTGATGCACCAACAGGGTGTCCCATTGCTATTGATCCACCGTTCGGATTCACTTTTGAAATGTTAATGCGTGGTTCTTCCTTCAAGACAGTGAGAACCATTGCTGCGAAAGCTTCATTGATTTCAAATAGATCAATATCATCAAAAGTCAAGTTATTGCGCTGCAATAGCTTATGCATTGCGGGAACCGGAGCGTTAGCAAATCTATCTGGCTCCACCGCGACGATTGCTGACGAAACAATCGATGCGTAGGAGTCAAGCTTGAGATCCCGTGCAATGTCTTCCCGTGTGATTAGTGCAGCAACCGATCCGTCATTGATGGGAGATGAATTCCCGGCGGTCACGGTTCCATCGGTGGTGAAAGCGGGTTTCAATCCACCGAGTGTTTCCAGTGTTGTAGCGGGTCGAATCGATTCATCGCGTGTCAATCCGTTGACGGAAAATGCAAATCCGTCGTGTACTCCTCGGTCCCAAGCAGCAGTAGCTAATTCATGGGACCGAACAGACCACTCATCTTGTTCTTCTCTACCGATTCCCAGCTCTCGTGCGCTGCGTTGCGCACACTCTCCAAGAGAGTCTGTCCAATGTTTAGGGAATGCAGGATTAATCATGCGCCAACCCACAGTGGTCTGTTCCAGTTTCATAGAAGCATCAAGTGTTTTGTCTGATTTAGGCAGGACAAAAGGTGCGCGACTCATGCTTTCCACTCCACCGGCGATCACGATGTCCATGTCGCCCACGTGAACGGCTCTCGAAGCTTGCACGATTGCTTCGCCTCCTGAGCCGCACAGTCGGTTCAAGGTCACGCCAGGAATTGTGACGGGAAAATCAGCCAGGAGTGCGCCCATGCGGGCCACATTCCGGTTGTCCTCGCCGGCGCCATTAGCGTCACCCATAACTATGTCATCGACTCGAGCCAGTTCTAATTCAGGAATAGACGCCGCGAGCTCACGAAGGCTCAGAGCAAGGAGGTCATCGGGGCGAATCCCCGAGAGGGCTCCGCGATTCTTGCCGAACATTGTCCGCTTTGCTGCGGCAACTACAGGACGGTTGGGGGTCATATGACGTATTATTGCCGATCGACAGCGAAGTGCACTACTCATGGGGTCTTTAGGTCCCAATATTTTCGATTAGGAAGGAAAAGCCGATGAATGTGTCGAGGCAATCTCCTTTCCGTTGCCTAGTGACCGGTGCCAGTCGGGGGATTGGTGCTGCAATTGTCGATGATTTGGCCCATTTAGGCTACCCAATTGCCATGACTGCCCGGACCGAATCCGATTTGCTTGCAGTTGCAAGCACTTTGACGGTGCCGAATCTTGTCATTCCCGGAGATGTGACCGACCCCCACGCCGCCGACATGATTGTCCAGCGAGTGGTGAGCGAATGGAATGGTCTGGATGTTCTTGTTATAAATGCGGGAGAAGGTATCTCTGCACCCATCACGCGAACTGATGACGCATTGTGGGCGCGCATGATGGAAGTCAATCTCAATGCGCCATTTCGATTTATTCGCGCTGCAGTTCCGACGATGAAAGAACAAGGCTTTGGCCGGATTGTTGTCATTGCCAGCGTCGCGTCGCGTGTTGGTGCCCCATACATCTCGGCGTACACGGCAGCCAAACATGGCGTTTTGGGCTTGGTGCGTTCAGCCGCTGCCGAATTGTCGTCGTATGGAATTACCGTGAATGCTGTTTGTCCCGGATATGTTGATACTCCGATGACGGCCCGTACTGTTGACTCTATTGTTTCGAACACGGGTAGGAATAGAGATGAAGTACTACATACCTTGGCACAAGAGCAAGGTCACGGAAAATTGATCCAGCCCCAAGAAGTTGCGGCTGCTGTCAGATTCCTCATCTGTGATCAGGGTGCAATAAATGGACAAGGGATCACCCTTGATGGCGGAAAGGTTCAGATATGACCGTGCGACGAATCAACCCGGAGTCACTTGCACCACCAATTGGTTTTTCTCACGCTGTTGTTGCAGAAGGCTCCACTATCGTCCTGTTAGCAGGACAAACTGCTCTGAACTCTGACAACGTCATCGTTGGCGAAACAATTGTCGAGCAAGTGGAAAAAGTTTTGGAGAATCTGCTGACGGCCCTTGCGGCCGCGGGTGGAAATCCAGCGCAACTGGCCAAGCTCACCATTTACTGTGTTGATCCGGCTGATTATCGCGCCCAGTCCCGGGAAATAGGAGCGGTATGGAAACGGCTTATTGGTCGGGAATATCCGGCCATGACACTTATTGGAGTCACCCGCCTGTGGGATGAGGAAGCACTGATTGAGATTGAAGGAATAGCGATTCTCCCGTGAGATCACCTCTTGATCAACTTGATCTACGTCCCCTCTGGGCGGCTGAATCCATTGCCGTTATTGGGGCAACGGAGCGTGCCGGCGCAATGGGTCGGTTGCCATTGGAATACTTGATCAAACATGGTTTTGAAGGATTTATCGCACCGGTAAACCCCAAAGGCGGCACCATTTTTGGCTTGGAAACTTTTATTTCTATCGCTGCTGTCCCTCACCATATTGACCTGGCACTCATCATGGTTCCGGCTCATCTGGTTAAACCCGCAGTGCAGGAATGCGCTGATTCAGGCGTCAATGTGGCCATCGTTATGTCCTCAGGATTCGCTGAAGTAGATGAAGAAGGTGCTGCAGCGCAACAGGAATTGGTTGACATTGCTCGCAGCAAGGGAATGCGAATTGTTGGACCCAACTGCATTGGGTCAGTTGGTGGTTCTCACAGAGTGTTGGCGACCTTTAGCCCAGTCTTTTCTTCCGAGGCCACGCCACTACCCGCCGGACGTATTGCCTTAGTCAGTCAATCGGGTGCACTTGGCTTTGGAGCACTGTCACTAGGTCTTGAAAGGGGTGTGCCCATAGGTATTGCCATCACAACGGGTAACGAAGCAGATGTCACTGCAACTGAAGTCGCCGTGCAACTCGCACAGGACCCCGATATTGACGCGGTCGTTATGTACGTTGAGTCATTGGGGAATCTGGACTCTCTCTCGCGCGTTGCAGCAACCAAGCCGATTGCAATTCTGAAAGCCGGACGCAGTGCGGCGGGAGCAGAAGCGGCGGCATCACATACAGGGGCGTTGGCCTCACCAGACAAAGTAGTAAGCGCAGGGTTGAAGCAACACGGCATCGCCAGGGTTGACAACATTGACGAGTTACTCGATGTCGCCTCCCTGTTTGGATCAGAAACAACTATGTCGGGCTCGGGAATCGGCATCGTCACAACATCGGGTGGGAGTGGGATCCTCGCCGTCGATGCAATTGAAAAAGAGGGTCTTGTTCTAGCCGCTCTTGATCAAGCCACGGTCTCTGACCTTGAACAGATTGTGCCAAGTTATGGCAATGCAACGAATCCCGTTGATGTAACCGCAGCGGTGATGGCCGAGCCGGGACTATTTGAACGATGTGTTGATCGTTTGGCTGATGATCCGGCAGTGAATGCAATCGTGGCCTGCTTCGCAGTCCTAGTGGGTAAGGATGTTGACGCAATTGCATCCGCCCTGCGTGAAGTACGAAAACGAACAGGCCTTCCCGTGGTTGCTGTTCGCACTGGTGCGGCCGCACTTGCACCGGAGGGTGCGGAGGTACTCAAAAGGGCTGGGGTTCCCGTTTATCCCACCCCCGAACGCGCAGTAGCAGCATTACGAGCCCTCGCGAGCGTGAATACAAGGATTGAGCGCACTCTCGTTGAAGTTAATTCAATCGACATTCCCGTGCCTAAACAAGGTGCTTCAGAAAAAGAATTAAAAGAATTGCTCGCCGCTTCAGGGTTACCAATCCCTGAGTCGATCCTTGTTAGCGAGTCGGCACAGGTTGTCGATGCGGTTGAAAAGGTTGGCGGTAGGGCGGTTTTCAAAGCGGTAGTTCCCGGACTCCTCCACAAATCCGATGCAGGCGGTGTCGTTCTTGATGTAACAGCGGATCGAGCCCATCAGGCTTTTACGCCGCTTAAAGCCATGGGTGGTGATGTACTCATTGAACGGTTCGTTCCCGGTGGGGTCGAAGTTCTTGTCGGCATCAGTGGAAGCTCAATGGGAGCTGTCCTCACCGTGGGCGTCGGCGGGGTCTTAACCGAGGTTGTGGCTAGTGCTTCCGTGCGATTATTGCCTGTGAGTCAAAGCGACATTGAGCAAATGATTTCTGAGACCGCACTCGATCAATTGCTATCCGGTGTTCGTGGCGCTCAGCCAGCAGACCGAAATGCATTGGTCAGCTTTATTCAGAATCTCGCCCACGGTGTTCGTAACTGGCCAACAGACTGTGAGTTAGACATTAATCCAGTGACAGTTCTCGAACAGGGCTGCTGGGTTTTGGACGCCGCTTATGTTTCACCACCCACAAACTAGAAATCCACATTAACTAGGAGGCACCACAATGGACGTTGGTCGACTCGTCGCACGCTCAATGCGTAGGTACCGGGACCGTATTGCCCTCATTGGTCCTGAAGGTGAAAGCACCTACGGTCAAACAGGAGCTCGAGTAATGCAACTTGCGCGTGGATTGCGTGGATTGGGACTTGAGACCGGTGATCGGGTTTTAGATCTGCAGTCCAATCAGAACACTTACATTGAAACTGACCTGGGTATCAGCACTGCTGGACTGTGCCGCGTGGCTTTAAATTACCGCTTGCACCCAACAGATTGGGTTCGGATCACAAGAGACTGCACACCCAAAGTACTTATTCTTGATGTTAAATTCTGGGACCAGACCGCAGATATTCGATCCTTGGTGGATCACGTCATTGTCATCAACGGCGATCCTGGGGACAGCATCGAATACGAACGCTTCTTAGCCGCACAATCACCCGAACCACTTCTTCTTTCCGTGGATCCAGATGCGTTGGTCTCGCTGAATTACTCAAGCGGGACAACGGGGAATCCCAAAGGTGCGATTCGGACGCACCGTAACCGAATGGCAAGTATGCATAACATCGTTACTGATTTTCTGGGCAAAGTACCTAATGAAAACAGTACTTGGGTTCATGCGGGACCAGTGACTCATACCAGTGGCCTTTTTGTCCTTTCCTATTTCACCTTTGGGGCTAAACAAATTGTTCAAGCTAAGTTTGATCCCGAAGAATTGGTTGACGCCATTGAAAACCGTGGAGCAAATGGGACCGCGCTTGTTCCAACGATGGTGGCGCGCCTGCTCGCCATGCCAGACATCTCGCGCGAGCGGATGAAGAATCTGGAGATCATGGGTTATGCGGGTGCACCGATGCCACCCGAGCAAATCAAGGATTGCTATGAGCGCATTACGGTCAATATGAGCCAGTATTACGGGTTAGTTGAGGCGATCCCCCCGGTCACGGTGCTGGGACCGGAGGAACATCGACGTGGAATTTTTGGTGAACCTGAGTTGCTCACAAGTGCGGGAAACCCATGTAATGGAGTTGAAATTCGAATTGTTGATGAACAGGGTGCCGATGTACCGGCGGGTGAAATAGGCGAGGTGATAACTCGAGGGGATCACGTCATGCGGGGGTATTACGGACAAGCGGGTCACGACAACACGGTGACCAAGGCGGTGCGTGACGGCTGGCTCTACACGGGCGATCTTGGTCGCCTTGATGCTGACGATTATCTCTTCTTGGTCGACCGGAAAGGTGACATGATTATTTCGGGCGGGTACAACATCTATCCACGTGAAATCGAAGACATAATCGCCGAAGTTCCGGGCGTACATGAAGTAGCGGTCGTCGGAGTTAATGACCCCGACTGGGGGCAGCACGTCACAGCACTGGTGACCCTTCGTGGTGGGGCGGACACCAGTGTGGAAGCAATTTTGGAGCATTGCAAAGTAAACTTGGCTTCATATAAGAAGCCTAAAGATGTTCGCATCGTGACCGAATTTCCGCTGAACTCAACCGGGAAAATCGCGAAAAAAGTCTTGCGGGAAGAACTAAATGCTGAATGAGCTTAATGAATTGAATAAGGCTGAAGAAGTAATCGGAAAGGGTAACTAAAGTGAGTAACTCCCTGAGCCAAGAAGCTCCTGGTGCTTATCCCTACACCCGTGGAATCAGTCCTGATCCCGGAGTCTGGACCATGGGTCAATATGCAGGCTTTGGAACTGCCAAGGAGACCAATGCTCGATTTCGTGCATTGCTAGATCAAGGTCTAACGGGATTTAGTGTTGCTTTGGATCTTCCCACCCAAATGGGAATTGATTCAGACAATCCACTGGCCGCGGGGGAGGTGGGCAAAGTTGGCGTCGCAATAGACAGTCTGGCTGACATTGAAATCTTGATGGAAGGTATCGAACTCGACAAAATCACTCAGGTCCGAACAACTGCCAATTCCATTGGCTACATCTGGGCCGCGATGTTTGAAGCATTGGCCGAAAAGCGCGGTGTTGATCCCAATAAGTTCGGGATGTTTATTCAAAATGACGTGCTCAAAGAATATTTTGCCCGTGGAACTCAAATCTTTCCGGCGCCAGCAGGGCTCAAGTTGTCAGTGGATGTTATTGAACATGTAGCCAGCAAAATTCCACGGTGGGTATCCCTTGCAATGAGTGGCTACCACATTCGCGAATCAGGATCGAGCGCCGTTCAGGAAATCGCATTTACATTTGCTAATGCCCGGGCGTACATGGATGCAGCCATTGAACGCGGAATGACCGTCGACGACGTTGCACCGACGCTGTTCACCTTTCTCTCCAGCAATATGGAGTTCATGCCGGAAATTGCAAAATTCCGCGCAGCTCGACGCGTGTGGGCGAAGCTGATGCGTGAAACCTACGGATCACATGATCCTCGGTCGGAGCAGCTGAGAATATTCGCCTTCACAGCCGGTTCCTCATTGACAGCACAGCAACCACTGAATAATGTCGTGCGTACATCAATCGAGACACTTGCTGCTGCATTGGGTGGTTGTCAAACAATGCACGTGTGTGCATTCGATGAAGCCTTGGGCGTGCCAACGGAGGCAGCTGCCACACTTGCCCTTCGCACCCAGCAGGTTGTTGCTTTTGAAACGGGAGTCACAGGGCTTGTTGATCCACTCGGTGGCAGCGAGCTCTTGGAGAGGCTGACGGATGAACTCGAATTAGCAATTTTCACCGAGATGGACTTGATCGCCAACCTTGGTGGAGCACTTGCGTGTATTGAGTCGGGCTATTTTGCGACCAAACTCTCTGACAGTGCCTATGAAACCGCGCGTGCGATTGATTCGGGTGACCGAAAAGTTATTGGTGTTAATACATTTGTCTCAGAGTCTGCCCGATTTGAAGTTTTCAAAATTGACAAGGAGAGCGAACAACGCCAAATCGCTGATCTTGGAAATGTGAAGGCACAGCGGGATGCCGGCAGGGTTGCTGAATCTTTGGGAAACCTATTGCTGGCCACTCAAGCGGGAATCAATATTGTTCCTGCGGTAGTACTCGCGGTAAAGGAGTACGCAACGGTCGGGGAAATTACTGATGTTTTACGTGGAGTGTATGGAAAGTGGCAACCTACTTCGGATTTCTAAGATTGCGCATTGCGTGCGGAACAAATATTGATGACATGCTGCTGAGCCAGATCACCCAACGTGTCGTAGAAGTAGAAAAACGTCCGAGTTGCTTGAATACCAGGCCAATTGTGTGGCAGGTGTGCTTCGGGTAGCCCTGGATCTCGATATGGCAATGGTCTCCAAGCGGTGAGAACGCGTGTGTAATCAATGAATGCTTGCAGTGGCGTCATGGGAATCTGATCTGCTTGGTAATCCTCCATGAGAGTCTCAAACGCTAGAGTGAAGTCTTGGTACCCATCAGCAATTGCGTTCAAGTCCCACCATTCTCCGACCGCTTCGGGCATACTGCGAGAGGCAACGTGTTCACCGCGAAAGACATCAACATGATCAATCACCCCGAGTGAATCAATAACTAACCGAGCATCAGGCTCGAGGCCTTCCGGTGCGATCCAGAGCCCACCCGTAACTTGGGCAAACCCAACTCGGGATAGCCGCGAGCGAAGGCGGTAGCGCAGGTCACGTGATTTTTCGGGGATGGAAAATGCAATGAGAACCCAAAGGTCATTTGATGGTGGCTCCCGTCGCTCCAAAACCCGGGCGTCACCCGTGTCGAACGTGCGTCGAGCACTCTCACTCAGCGCATATCCGGCTAACCCATCTCGCGACTCGGAAAGCAATACCCCTCGACGCTTGAAGCGAGATAGTGCGCTTCGGACGGCAGCATCTTCCACCCCGATCTCACGCAAGAGTTCTAATAGAGCACCGACAGGCATCCATCCGTCCAAGGCCCGGCTGTAAGCGCCGTAGATGGTGAAGATCAGTGACTGTGGTCGCGCGATCCCTTGGAGTAGGGCATCCCTACGCTCAGAAAGGGCCTCGTCTTTCAGGGTTGTATCGGCTGACCACTCGTTCACTCGGACAGATTAGCGGCTCTGGGTTTCGTTGATTGCGAAACCACCCAACGTTTATGGCAACGGTGTGGTTTGGCGGAAAGCGCGTGCAAACTTCACGACCTGGGAGCCGATGATGTGCAGGTTTGAAATTGCCGCAGAGTCGGTTGATTCCCCAGCATCATCGAATTGTGTTACTTGTGAATTTATTGCTCCACCCAGAGGAGTGGGCCAGCCCCGGAGGGCATGGGTGACCTGGCGAAGCTGGTGCAGCGTTGTCACTGAGGCTTGCCACCCGTAGGCGCTGGCGATACACCCAACCGCTCGGCCATGAAGATAAGGGCGGGGATCGTCGTTGAGATCTTCAAGATAATCAATTGCATTTTTGATGAGGCCACTCATTCCGCCGTGGTACCCCGGACTGGAAATGAGAATTCCATCAGCATTTCGAACTTGAGCTACCAGATGTTGGGCGCGTTCGTCTCGTTCGCTCGTTCGTGTTTCATAAATGGGCAGGATCAAATCAGAGCCCGTGATGAAGGTGACCCGCGCGCCGGCGTCCTGCGCCGCCCGTGCTGAAACTCGAAGGACTTTTTCACTGGAAGAGCCAGGGCGGGTTGTACCGCCGATAGCAACGATATGGATGAGATCACTCATGCCTGTTCCAATCCCGAGCATGCTGCTGCCACATGTGCTAACCGTTCTCCTTGGGTAAATGCTGCTGCGGTATGTGATGTGTCATCTGAATTTCGACTAGATGCAAAATGCGAGGCACCGTAGGGATTCCCACTCCGTTTGCGAATTTGTTCGTTGGGATATCCGAGGGGCATGATGAGTGTTCCCCAATGATAAAAAATATTATTTATCGCAAGAATCGTTGACTCGAGTCCACCATGTTGGGTGGACGCACTAGTGAATGAGGTTCCAACCTTGTTGGCGAGCACGCCACTAGCCCACAGGGACCCCGTGGTGTCGACGAACGCTTTCAGTTGACTGGCGGGTCCACCAAATCGAGTGGGTGAGCCCAATGCAATTCCATCAGCCCATTCAAGATCCGACAAATTTGCCATCTCGTCTGTGGCTTCCTCAACAAAACTCTGCCAAGAAGGGTTGCGTGCGATGGCTTCGGGTGGTGCAGTCTCCTGAACCCGCAGGACCCTGGATTCGGCCCCCACACTCCGAGCGCCTAAAGCAATATTGTGAGCTAGGTGTGCCACGTTTCCTGTTGCGGAGTAATAGATTACAGCGATTCGTGGTGGTCTATTCATGCATACTTCTTTTGAGGGTGCGCGAGGGGCACTCATCATATTTTTCCCGATAGAACTGTGATGTCCGGCCCAAGTGAGTGAATCCAACACTGTAGGCCAAAGTCGCAACGGTGGATTGATCCGCATCTGATGAACGCAAAAGACTGTGGAGTTTAGAAAGACGAATGTCCCTGAGTAATTCCATTGGTCCAACCGAAAAATGTTCTTGAACCGAGACTTGAAGGTGACGGACACTTAATCCCACTGCAGCCGCCAAGTCAGCAACGGTGAGTGGCTCTTGGTAATGAGCCTCGATCCAATTCTGAATGTTGCGAGCCCGACTGCTCTCCACTGCGCCAATGGCCTGTGGATCTTCGGTGGCCATAATCAGTGCATTGAGAAGATTGTCCTCCATGACACCCAGGAATTTTTCCATGACTTGGACTGGCGTCTCACTAGGAATCGTTGAAGCCAATTCCCACAAACTGCGGCAGGTGTGGGTGAGCCAACGAGAGCCCACGTTGGAGTCTTCTGCGAGTGTGATTGATGATGTATTGGATTCTCCCAACACTTTCTTTCTTTGATTATTCAATTGCTCCGCATCACTGGCAATAATGAGCGCACCGGCCCAGGGATCCGGACGCATCACGGTCACGTTGTTAGGTGAAAGGATAAATCCAGAAGTGAAATATGTTGGCTTCACATGATTGCGGTGGCTGACACCCATGGGACCTAGGGGAATTGTCGCAACTATCCGATCGTTGGTGGGGGGTGCTTCAACGACGACATTCCCGCCGTAGCGCACAAAGACGAACCGCGACGAGGGCATGGTGATCATCCCAACTTTTCCTTGGAGGGATGATTCCTTGGTTAGAACTTCGTGCGGTGTAGTTCGGGCTGCCACCTCATCACGGAGAACGGCGGCCTGACTGCTGGTCAGGTTGAAGATCTGATTGCATTCGGCAACGCGTGTATCCCCACTCACATTTACTGCCATGGAAGACCTCCTTGATGTGCGCCTGAAATTCAGTGGTTTCACTGTAGGCGCTGACCGGCTAGGAGGCCTGCCCATTGAGACTTTTGATCGTTGAACCATTATCGGGGCAGTCGAACGCCCTTGGCTTCTAGGCGCGGAAGGACTTCCTCGGCGAAGTATGGCAGTTCAGCTGCGTAGTCGAAGAACGACAGAGTCATACCGCCAAAACCGGCCTTGGCGAACCTCTCGATCTCATCAGCAACCTGATCTGGAGTGCCAATGATGGGGCAAGACCCATGTCCACCGGCAAAACGTCCCCGGAACATTGACAGCATCTCAGGGGTGAATGACTGGGCATGCATTCCCTGCAGTGTCATGAGATTGTCAACCGCGCCCCAGTCGGCATTTTCCTCTGCGTAATAGTGCAGAAATTCTTTTGCTTCCTTTTCAGTAGGACGAACCACGCAGTACCCCAGTGTGAACACGCCCGCTTTACGGTGAAATTCCTCTTCTGCTTGGTTGGTGACTGTTTTGACGACCTCCGCACCATCTTCGGGACCGCCCACGATGGTGAACACAAAGTTCGCATTCCGAGATGCGTACTCTCGACCCTGTTGAGAGGATCCTGCGTTGAGAATAGGAATCATCCCGTCATAGGGCTTTGGCAGACTCTCAACGTGTTGTAGTTGGAAAAACTTCCCGTCCCAGTCAAATGATCCCTCAGTAGTCCAAATCTTCTTGACGATGTCAAACCACTCTTGCGCATACTCGTAGCGATCATTGTGATCTTCAGGGAGCTCGACACCGAAAGTGTCGTACTCGGGCTTATTCCAACCGGCAACGACATTGAGTCCAGCACGGCCTTTACCCACTTGATCAACGGTTGCCATTTGCTTAGCCACCACTATGGGGTGGTTGTAGGCCGTGTGAATAGTGGCAAAGACACTGATGCGCTTGGTACTAGCAAGGATGCTGGCTGCCCAAACGGTCGGGTCAAGGACGGAACCGTGAAAATTTGTTTCGCCTCCGTACCCGATCCAGCGGGCAATGGGGAGAAGGAAGTCAATGCCGACTTCATCGGCTATCTGAGCGAGGCGCAGATTGTCATCCCAACTCGCGCTCCAGCGGTCAGGGGCCTTAGAAACAGCCATGCCACCAGAACAGTTGGATGAGAAGAGTCCGAGTTTGAAGTCCTTGCCGTCAAGTATTGCCTTGGTCATGGGAAACTCCTTAAATAATGGGGCACTTGAATACAGTGTGGTGGTAATCCACCCTGGGATCTATCCAAATCACGCTGGAAATCATCCACTTTCGAACCTAGATTTTTTCATACTTGCATCTCGACATACACACTTTCCCAGTCTGGAATTTGATCGGTACTCAATGTAGGACTGAAATTAGGAGGGGTTCACATGACGAATCCATTTGTGCGCAAAGCTGCGCGAGGGAATGCTTCACTAATGGAGCGCTCAACACCCAAGGCCCATGTAATTGATACGGATTTTTGCACCGGTAAATGCAG
>Ga0129324_10000364_pt1 | contig 33718 bp, 30 predicted proteins | sample CPBDNA_7_FD_96879 | JGI IMG/M metagenome (GOLD analysis project Ga0129324, IMG submission 96879) | Freshwater to marine salinity gradient microbial communities from Chesapeake Bay, USA - CPBay_Spr_15_0.2_DNA | ecosystem: Environmental > Aquatic > Marine > Coastal | place: USA: Chesapeake Bay...
AGTCATTTTAAGCAGGTTTGGAGTATAAAATAAGTTGGCATTAATGGAGTGTTTTTGTTGCCTTTAGTTCCTCTCAATCTATCTAATTGACCTTGGAGCATCCCGATTAGTGGGATCGTGCCTTTAAAGTTAAAGAAAAATTCCTTAGTAAATTAATTGTGATTAATCTTGAGTTTTGTGCTCATTAGTGCCGATATGTAAGTCATGAAAACTATTAAAGAAGAATTGAATGAAAAGAAAATTTCAAAGAAACATTTAATTATATTTCTATCCATAATATCTACCCTCATTTTATCTCAAATCATTGCTCAGTATTCAATTAAGCTACAAATAACTAACTCTAAAATAATTGGGCTTGCTGAAAAGCAAGAGGTAATCGGCAAGAAGTTAGTAAAATTAGGGAACAAATTTGATTCGAAAAATATTGAAAACACCACAGAAGTAAAAAATACTCTGGATTTAATAAAGAACAAACATATTGCTCTTAAAGATGAAATCTTTAAAGAAAGCCCCAGTCTTAATATAAAAAGTAAAATTAAAAAAATAGAGAGTTTTCTCGAGCAGTTAGATTCTCATGTGAATTGCTTCATGACAAATTGTTCAAAAAACCAATTGGATATGAATAGTCTTTCGATTGTGGCAGATGGGTTTGTAGAGGAAATGGGCGAATTTGTCTCTATGCTCAAGGAGTTGTCAGATAAACAGCTTTCTAGTCTAAATAGCATTGAATTGGTCATGTTTGCTTTTATATTATTATTAATAAGTATTCGATATTTTAAAATAACATTACCTATTAATAGATACCTTATAAATAAGGTTTTAGAAGTAGAGAAAATGAAAGATGAACGACTTAACGAACTTGAAGGGATTTTAGTTTCAACTCCTTTAGGCTTAGTTATTATTGGTTCGTCCGGCAATCTTATAAAAGGAAATCCACAGTTTCTAAAATTAATTGAAGCAGACAACTTTGACGAGGTCGAAGGAAAAAGCTTTGTTGATTTAGTAGAAGTCTCTCATAGAGAAGAATTCATAAAGTTTAATGAGAAGATATGTGTAGGAGGAAGAGACGATTTGGTTTTTGAAATAATTGGTCTTAACGGAAGAAGGTTTTGGTGTGAGTCTTTTGCAGCGCCGTATCTTTTGGACAACGGTAGTTACGCACAAATTGGCATTGTTAATGACATTTCTGAAAAGGTTAAAGCAAAAAGTGATTTTGAAGAATTACTTAAAAATTACGAAATTGAACTTCAAGTGAGTCGTGAACTTTTGATTCTAAATAATGAGATACTAGACTCTACACCAGATGGTATTTTACTAATTAACCATGAAACAAGAAAAGTGCAGAAAGTTAATAAGAAATTCTTTGAAATGTGGAATATTCCATCAGAGCTTGCTGAATCAAGAGATGATGAAAAACTAATCGGATGCGCCTTAGACCAGCTTCAACATCCTGAAGAGTTCATATCCGTTGTTGAAGAACTGTATAATAACCCATTAGAGGAGAGTTTTGATAATCTTTCTTTTAAAGATGATAGAGTTTTTGAACGCTATTCCTACCCATTAATTATTTCAGAGAAACCAGTCGGCCGGATTTGGCTTTTTAGAGATGTTACTGAAAAGCGGGAATTGGAGAAGATGTTACATCATAGTGCTAAACTCGCATCTATCGGACAATTGGCAGCTGGGGTTGGACATGAAATTAATAACCCTTTAGCGATTATAAGACTTTTTATTGAAAAACTACAAAAACAGGAAAGTAGTAAAGATGAATTTAGTAAAGATACAAAATTACTAAAAACTCTTTCTAGTATTTCGATCGCAACGGATCGAATCGCCAAAATTGTATTAGGACTTAGGACATTTGCTCGCACTGAAAAATCTTCTGATGTTGATCAGTTCAGCATAAGGAACCTGATTTTTGAAGTGGATAGTATGCTTAATGAGCTTTATCAAAAGGATGAAGTTAATCTTAAATGCATGATTGAAGACATTCAAGAATCTCTTTTCTTTAGTGGCGATAGAGGGAAGTTACAGCAAGTTCTGATTAATTTAATATCTAATGCAAAGGATGCTACTGAGGGGGTGGATAATAGAGAGGTGAGGGTAAGTTCAGAAATTCAAGGAAATATCATCCACATTAAAGTCTCTGATAATGGGGTAGGGATTCCAATTGAAATTCAAGAACAAATATTTGATCCTTTTTTCACTACAAAAGATGTAGGAAAGGGGACAGGATTAGGGCTATCCCTAGTACATAAATTTGTCCATAACGATCTATCGGGAAAAATAAGTGTTAAAAGTACAACCAACGAAGGTACTGAATTTACACTTTCCATCCCGTTCTTTGTTTTTGAAAAAAAGGAGCTAGGGAAAGTAATGAAAACCACGGGCATTGAGAAAATGGAGTCAGTAAAAAATATGAATATCTCAGTATTGATAGCTGAAGATGAAGAGGGCATTAGGTTCCTATTAACTGATATGCTGGAAGGGTTAGGGCTCATCGTAACGGCCGTTAATAACGGTTTTAAAGCACTTGAAGCGATTGAAGAGAACCCCGAGAAGTTTGACTTGATTATCTCAGATATGAAAATGCCTGAGATAGACGGGCCAGCTTTGTTAAATGCAATAAGAAAAAATCTGAAAATAAGACAACCCAAAGTTGTATTCACTACGGGGGGGATTAATATGGATTTTGAAGACAAGAGTAGTAATCTTAATCACTTATTAGATGGATACCTTTATAAACCTTTCTCAGAAGAGGAAATGGTCGATTTAATCTTAAAACTGTTTTTGAAATCTAAAAGTGCTTAGGTTTGGTCATCGAGAATTCTAAATAGATTTTAACTTAATAAATTCTAACATGATAAATTTTAACATAAATAAACTGATCTTTTTTAAGGGTTGAATTGCTTTTCAATTAATTTCTTATAGAAACCACTTTTATCTAAAATAAGCTCTTCATGTGATCCAACTTGAACAATCATACCATTATCTAGTACTAATATTTTGTCAGCGTTCTTTACGGTAGATAATCTATGGGCAATGATTAAAGTTGTGCGAGTTTTTCTTAAGTTCTCTAGTGCCTTTTGTACAAGAGATTCACTTTCGCTATCAAGTGCACTTGTTGCTTCATCTAAAATTAAAATTTTAGGATCTTTTAAAATTGCTCGTGCAATAGCGACTCTTTGTTTTTGCCCCCCTGATAACTGGACCCCCTTTTCACCGACAAGCGTTTTAAAACCCTCGGGAAAAGCAGATACAAAGTCGTAGGCGTACGCTAATTTGGCCGCAGCGGTGACTTCTTCAAAACTGGCATGAGGTTTTCCGTAACGAATATTATCCTCAATGGATTCAGATATTAAAATGGGCTCCTGTGATACAATACCGATTTGGTTTCTAAGGGCATATAAATCATATTCTTCAATAGATTTATGATCAATGAATATTTCACCGCTATTTAAATCATAAAATCTCATCAATAACTGGGCGATTGTAGATTTACCACCTCCAGATGAACCAACGATTGCGATCGTTTCCTTGAGAGCGATTTCTAATGAAAGGCAATTTAGAATAAGAACGTCTGGTCGTGCTGGATAAGAAAAGCTTGCATTTCTAATTTCGATTAAACCCTCTGTGATTACTTTTAAAGGTTTGTTGGAATTCTCTAATCCTACCGTCGACTTCTCCATTAATTCAAAAACTCTGTGACCTGCTCCAAAGGCAGACATGAAATCTGTGTATAAGCTTCCTAAAAATCCGACTGAAAAAGCAACGGTCATTACATAAAGGATGTATGAGGTCAGTGTTCCTATGCTCATCTCGTTTTGTATGACCAGTCTGCCACCATACCAGACGATAAATACAATCGCCATAAATCCTATAGAGGAAACAAGAGCCGTGAAATTCGCTACAGTCTTGATTCTTTTTTTAGAAAGATTAAAAGATCCTTGTAATTGATCATCATATCTTTTTCTTTCCCAATCTTCCTGAGCAAAGGCCTTCACCGTTCGCACGCCGGATATACCTTCCTCGGCGACTGCTGAAGACAGTGCCAAAGCGTCTTGAGTTGATTTTGAAATGGCCTTAATCTTCTTACCAAAGGTGGCGACTAATATTGCAATTGGAGGAATGATGATCAAAATAAAGATGGTTAATTTTGTTGATGTGTAAAAAAGTAGAGCAATCCCACCGATTGCTTGAAAACCACTTCTAACCAGCATCGAGATGTTTACACTTAGAGCATTTTGTAAAATGGCCGTATCAGCTGATAGTCTTCCTAATAGCTCTCCAGTTTTGGAAAAATCAAAGAAAGTCATTTCCTGTGAAATGATTTGAGAAAATAACTTTGATCTTAATCTTTTAACCGTTTTTTCACCTGCCAGGGTAAAATAATAAAACCTCAAACTCGAAGTGATGGCCTGTATAAAAAAAACGATCATGGCAATAAAAGCGGCCTTATTTAGACCACTGATGTCCTTAGACTTCATTGCATCATCTATGATAACTTTTATGTACTGAGGGTAAACCATTAATGCCGCGCTACTGATAAAAAGAAAAATCATTCCTTTAAGTAGAATAGGCCATTCTTGGCGACTTAAATAAAGAAGTCGCATGAATAAGCTCTTCTTTGGGTCATTTTCTTTTTCATTCATATTGTATCTATAGTTAGGTCAGCTACTTATTGTTAAAAATCTATGAGTATTTAATTCAGGATATAATATACGATGATAACTCATTTATTGAACTAGAACTTATATTCGTAACCAATACCAAAGCTGCTTTGATAATCCAAGCGACCTCTATTATCGATTTCTGCTTGTCCAAATTCACGACTTAAAGGATCATCTTCTTGCATGACGGATCCCCTTAGGTAGATGATCTGTTTGGCATCATTATCAAGAGAAAATCTCTTAGTAACCTCCAGTCCCTTTAAAGTAGCATCTTCATGATCAGCATATCTTCTTCCTTGGACAAAAATTTTCGTTTGCCACGATGGAAATCTAGCGCCACTATCTGTTTGCCCCATAAAATCGACTTGAACTTCACCTCTTGCCTGAGTAAAAGTATGCTCTCGACCTAAACTTGATAAGTTTTGACCGCCTGAAATTGTACTCGTTATTCTTGTGTTCTCGCTAGAGTATAGCTCAAATTGATTACCCAGTTCTAAATAGCCTTCATATCCTGTTTGCTTTTTCATATGGTCAACATAGTTATAAAGTACAGAATCTGTCGACTCATGCCAGTTCTCTTGAAGACCCAGAGCAATTCCTTCAGTATCATTTATGGTCTTAGATCTTCCAATCAGTTTTACATAGGTTCCGCCTTCAAACTTCCTGACAACTTCAAATTCGTATCCCTCTACGACCAAAGATTCTGAATAAACTTTTCTCTCTTCATCATAATTTAAGGTTGTGGGAAAACCATTTCCATTAAATTTAATTTGTGGTGCAAGTCGACCGTAGAGATCAGAGTATTGGCGAAACGAAATAGAGCCTTTTTCAAAGTCTAATCTTGCTTGTAAAACTTCACCAAAGGTCTTGCCTCTATCATCACCTTCAATTCCTTCATTGTATTCTGTAAGGCCTAGCGCTGTGAATGCGCCATTTAGATGATTATCATTAAACGTGTTGAGTTCAATACTGAAGCCCTCTATTTCTCCAAGGGAGAAAAAACCTCTTTCTTGTAATGTAATTCTCTCTAGTAGCTTATCATTAATAGATTCTACTTCTGGAGATGTCGAATACTGCAATTGAACATTGGTTGTTAGTGGAATTCTTATACCTTCACAATCTTTAACTTCAGTATTCATAAGCGTTAAGGCATTCTCTTGCATTTTAATGCTTGCCTCTAGAATTTCTTCATCTGAGGGAGTGGCCAACATTTGAGCTAGAGCATGATTTCTAATTGTTGTTTCAAACTGTTCTTGATCATCCTCATCAATATTTCTCAAATGATCTCTTATTAAGGCATTTTTTCTATGCCTTGGGTAAACATGGCTCCTTTCTCCAATCTTTAAAATATAGAAGTCTAGAGATTCATCATATAGAAGCTCAGTACCATCATATATATAAAGAATTCCACCCTCGGCAAAGACAGATGAAATACAAAAGGCCATAATTAAAAGCAAGACCAATCTCATGTGTAACTTATCGAGTACTTACAAATAAAAATGAATGTAGATGAGAGAAATAGTCAATTATTTTTGATAGGTGAAAGTGTGTTCAGTTCTCATTAGTGATTTCTATTAAAGAAAAATCTATAATAATCACTATGACTTTAAACCTTTATTTGCGACTATATTCCTTAAATTTTTCGATCAAGAAGGGCCGTTGGTTTTATGAGTAATTCAATAGTTCTCTATATTAAACATCAAAAGTTCTATTTGGCCTTTTTAATGGGATTATTTGTTCTACCTTTAGGGTTATTTCTTCAGTTTTCTACTTACCAATTACCTAAAGTTCAATATGTTTTTCTCGCGACCTTATTCGTTTCGCAATACGTCTTCTATAAAGAAAAAACCTTTCATCGAAAGATAGAAGGGAGTGTTACAGGTATATTAAAAAAAGAATTAGGGAGAATCCCTTCTCGAAAAGAGATTTATGCCCGCTCTAGTCAGGTTGTTTATTTCCGAGGCCTTAGTATTGTTTTCAGTGCACTGAGTATTTTAATCCTGATGGTGTATTTTAAGCAGTTCTAAGCAATATGAGCCAAGGGATCACAATGGAAAAAACAGATGGACCATAAATCTATAAATACCTATTCTCCTTTGGAAGAAAAAATAAATATCTATTCCCATGTCTTCGGCGCTGTCCTCGGGGTCATTGCATTAATCCTCTTTATTATTAAAGCAGCTAGAGGGGGAACGACATTTGAGATGGCAAGTAATCTTATTTTCTGTATCAGCGTGATAACACTTTATACCGTATCTGCTTTGTATCATAGTGCGACTGACCCACAGAAGAGGTTTCGTTTAAAAATTTTTGATCATAGCGCGATATATATATTGATTGCTGGTACCTATACTCCTTATGCATTGAACCTTATTAAAGGTGGAGATGGTTGGGTTTTATTTTGTGTTGCTTGGGGGGTTAGCTCTTATTGGTATTACGTTAAAAGTTTTTTTCACAGGTCATTTTAAGATTGTTTCAACTTTAATGTACGTATTCATGGGATGGATCATTGTTTTCTATATAAAGCCTCTTAGCGCGGTTATATCTAAAGATGGGTTTACTTGGCTTTTAATCGGAGGTGTTTCCTATACGGTGGGGGCGCTTATTTACATGATAAAGAAGGTTCCTTTGAATCATGCTATCTTCCATATTTTTGTTCTACTTGGAAGTATCGGCCATTTCATTTCCATTTTTTACTTTATCTAGTATTTAGTATCTAGCTAGTATCTAGGAAGAGCATTACCAGTTTTTCAATGAAAACTCCAATGTGTACTCAAAGACAAAGTCCTATATTTTTAATAAATATATGACCATTAAAGAAAGGTAGAATTTGAAGTGAACACCAAAAAGTTGCTAAATTCCAAATGGACCGCCGTAACACCTGTGAATAAAGAAAAGCACTTTGTTGTGATAAAGGTCCTTAAAAATGAAAAGGAACCACAAATTGTAGATTCTGTGACTCTAGAAGCAATTTTAACTAGGAAGTCTATTATTATGGACCCAAAAGATCTCAAAGATTCAAACACTTGGTTAGAGGGTTGGAAGTAAAGACTGGTATGTAGTCTTAGATCCAATTAGATATGTTGTTAAAAGTACTCTTTTAAACCGGTCTAGCTTGAGTAAGTTTGATCCAATGGTTATGATACAAGTAACAATTTAAAGAAAGGATCTCACCATGTTTAATAAGCAAATGTCAGGTAATCCCGCACTTAAAAGCTCGGCCTTCCAGTTCACTGGTGCTCGCCAGAGTGAAGACTGCATGACTCAAGCTGGTACTTATAATAAAACAGGCCTATTGCTTCTTATCTGTGTGGTTACGGCCTCTTATACAATGAATCCAAGTGGTACGGCGTTTGTTCTTCCTGGAGCAATCGGAGGCTTTATACTTGCCTTAATAACCATCTTTAAAAAAGAGTGGTCCATGGTGACGGCGCCTCTCTACGCACTATGTGAAGGCGCACTCTTAGGTGGTGTTTCTTATATGTATCAAGTTCAGTTTCCTGGGATTGTTCAAAATGCAGTGATGCTGACCTTTGGTGTGGCGTTTATTATGCTGGCCATCTTTCGCTATAAGATTATTGAGGTTACTCAACAACTACGGGTAGGTATTGCGGCGGCGACAGGGGCCATCTTTCTTGTTTATCTTGTATCGATGGTAATGGGATTCTTTGGTTCTTCAATTCCGATGATTCATAGTGCTGGTCCAATTGGTATTGGCTTTAGCTTTGTCGTAGTGGGGATTGCCTCATTTAACCTTCTCTTAGATTTTGATTTTATTGAAAGAGCTTCTGAGCAAGGAAATACTCCAAAGTATATGGAGTGGTTTGGTGCTTTTGGTTTGATGGTAACTCTTGTGTGGCTCTACTTGGAGCTCTTAAGACTACTCTCTAAGCTTAATCGTCGTTAATCTAGGTTCATCCAAGCCTTTCTACCTGATCAGGCTCCAGTAACTCAGATTTACCAAATGCCCTTATGAGGGTGCCCTCTTCTGCTTCTATAGTGACAGAGGGCAAGGTGTTGTTAAGGAGATCTCTTGGTCCAATGATTGATTTTGGACCTATTTTACCGATTCTTTTATCTAGGTAATATATATTGGCGTTACCTTTTAAAATATAGACGGCCACTCGTGGAACCTGTCCCTTTTTAATAAGAACAGAGTCTTTTTTTAAAGAATATTGCGTACTGTGTTTTTTCGAGAGAATAGAATAACGAATTTTTCTATAAGCATACATTAGTTTAACTCTTGCATACATGTAGCGGTGAAAACCTATTTGCCTGATTTTCTCTTCAATGAAGATAAGGAAAACCCAGCTTAAGATTAGAAAAAACCCTAAGAAGATTAAGAATATAAAAAACATAGATCCTCCTTGTCCTATGAATTATGAGACACGATTTTGAGTAAACTCCTCTTTCAATTTATTATTACTATCCAATAACTTTTTAAAATAATGCTTATCAAAAAAGCATACCGTTGTGTCTGTCTTAGCGATTAAATCAAAATCAGAAAAGTCATTTTCAATAGCATCTAATCCAACGATGTCTCCAGGGAAAAACTCTTTCCTTATGACTGGTCCTAAATCTTTATTATAAATGGCCTCTAAAGTTCCCATGTGGACGCAATATATACCAAAGTTTGGATCCTTCCTATGAAGGACAACCTCACCGGTCTTGTATGAATTGGTTACTCTGAAAAGATTGTTTTTGCTGAGGGTTTCCTGATCAAGATATTTGAAAATACTAACCTTAGAAACTTGGCAACTCTCGCACAAGAGCTTTTGCAGATTTTCTTTTTTCATAAAGACTCCTTTTTTTATGAAACTTCCCTCATAAGAACATTATCTAAACTGATAATGAGTCTCTACTTTTGTTATCAAAAATTTATATGATTAAAAACAGAAAAAAATAGCGTTAGATAAAATATTGAAAAAAATGAATAAATTGTTCCTAAAAATATCAGTGACGATACAACTTTGGAATAGCATCGATTTTCTTTAAAACATGCTCAAGATTAAAACCTACTAAATTAGAGAATTCGCGTAAGGATTCATAGCGAATATTATTGTCAATTGCAGTGAGCCTAAGTGCCTCATCTCTTGATATTAGGCCTTCTCTGACTTGGTTTGAACGAAAGTCATCAAACTCGCTAAAACCGGCAACAGTGTAATAAACATAATTAATAAAAGAAGTGTGAAAGTCGTCCATTCTCCACTGGTTTTGACCATAGTCCGTATCTGCTTCCCATTCATATTCTTGTGAAAGGACTCGTTCTACTTCTGTCTCATCCCAAGGATAATAATTAAAGAGGTAGAGAAAATCGTCCTTCGCTACAAAGCAGTGCCAAAAGGCGGCTGCATTATCAATGATTGATCGATTCCAATAATTAGGGTTTTTTAAGGTTTTGAGCCCGTAATATATCGCTAATTGAATTTTAGTAATCCATCCATAATCGTAGAGGCGAGGATTGTTAATAAGGGTTTTATTAATCCCGCAGTAACCAATGAAAAATTCTCTTTGCTCGAGTTGATAACCCGAACACCACACTGTTAAATCAAGGCCCTTGTCTTGGCGAATCTCTCGCCCATAGTGATACATCTCTTTATCTCCGGCCTGCACGAATGTCATCATGCCAAGGTCGGGGTCCTTAAGAAATCCATTAATATTATCTCTGATATTCTTTGCTTGTCTCTCGTAGTTACCACAGCGATAAATGACTTCAACATCTAGGGCACCGGCCATCTTTGCAATGTTATGACGTGCTTTTTGAGAAGTTAAAAGCCAGTCATAAGAAAAACCAATTGGGTTCATTCCAAATTCTTTCTTTAAAACATGTAATCCATAACTACTATCGCGACCTCCACTAAGGCCCAACAGACAATCGGGCTCTCCATTTTTTGAGCGATATTTATCGAGAAATCGAGATAAAGCATCCTTGCCAAGATACTTCTGCTTAATATATTTCCTGCAAATGCTACATACACCACTTTTATCAAATGTTAAGAAGGGGTAATTCACCGGAAGAATGCAGCTCGTGCATCTTTTAATATGATTAGGGTTAGGAGACTTATCATTGATAAGAAAAGAAGGTTTTTTATCTTTAATATCAATAGTTTTAAATTCTTTATGTTGAAAATTAAAAAACTTCTTTTCGAGTGTTTTAAGATTTATGGAAAATGCTTCCCCAGGGTTTAGCTTTACTATAGGGGCACTTAAATTATGAGTTTTCTGAAAACGATGTAAGATTTTCTCTTCCGAGGCAAAAGTGAAAAGGTTTGGTCCAGCTAAGGAATAATATAATGAACCAAAGTTAGTTGATATCATCATCTCGTCGTGCTGTGAAAATAACATACCTAAGGAGGCAGCACCTCTTATGAGGTCATGAAAATTCTTAAGGATTACATCTGGCTTGATGCCTTCGTTAAGGTTTTTTTCAAAAAAGCGAAAGAGTATTTCTGAATCCGAAATGCCTTCGGAAGGTAGATTAAATTTGTCTTTAATTTCCTGGAAATTATTTATGACACCATTATGGACACCAGTGATATTTTCAAGAGCAATGGGTTGATTATGATAATTTTTTAGCTCACTTCCATCAGTGACAAGCCTACAATGGCCTAAAACTGCTAGTGGTCCCGTGCCCTTTATAAGGAATTTATCTAAGAATTCCTTATACCCAGCGCTTCTTGTTACTTGGCCTGCTGATTGGGGTCTTTTGTAAATTGAAATCTCTCCATCTGATTGGAGGGAGAATCCGGTGGCCTGGCGGCCCCTAGGCTCTGTTAAATTAAAAAGAGTTTGAATTTGATTTTTTGTTGTTATGCGGTCGTTTCCAAGCGTATCAATTAATCCAAATATTCCACACATCTTATACTCTTTGTTTTTTTTCGATTAAGAAATTACCAATAAATAGGTAATCTAAATTTGTCTTGCTAAAGCTCTTTAAAGCATCTTCAGGGGAGTTAACTATAGGTTCTCCGTTATCATTAAAAGAAGTATTTAATAGCAAGGGAGTATTGGTAATAATATAAAATGCCTTAATTAATTTATGAAATTTAGGGTTTACCAGCTCATCGACTGTTTGCACTCTAGAGGTTTTATCAAAATGGATAACAGCTTGCATCTGGTCCAGTTTTTCTTTGTTTGCTTCTACAACAGAGGTCATGAAGGGGATCTTTCGATTAATTTTAAAGTATTCTTGAGAATATTCTTCTAAAATGGCTGGAGCAAATGGACGAAACTCCTCTCTATGCTTTATTCTCGCGTTAATTTTTTCTTTCATCTCTAGAGTTCGAGGATCAGCTAAAATAGACCTATTGCCTAAGGCCCGAGGGCCAAATTCAGTGCGGCCTTGAAACCAGCCTATTATGGCGCCGTTACTAAGTACTTGAGCCGCCTTTGTAAATAGCTCTTCTTCTTTAAGCGATTGATAGGCGTAGTTGTTTGCTTTAATCACTTCTTCTATTTCTATGTCACTGTATTCTGCTCCCCATGAAGAGGTTTTGTATTGAAAGGTTCTAGGCCTATCTAATACCTTATTGTGGACATACATTGCGGCACCTATACATGTTCCTGCATCATGTGGTGCTGAATTGGTCCAAACATTCTGGTAGGGAGTATTTTGTAAGATTTTTTCATTCATTACACAGTTTAGAGCACAGCCTCCACTTATTACTAGGTTTTCACAAGGGTTCTGCTCGTATAAAAAATTGGCGATATGTATCGCTACATCCTCAAGTCTTTTTTGCAAGGCCCAGGCTATATCAAAATGGCGTTGAGTTAATTCTTCTGGGGAACTGGCCTTTCTAATTGGACCAAACTCTTTAATAAATTTCTTACTAACCCAAGGCTCTCGAATACCCAGTTGATAGTTGAAAAAATCCAGATTAATACTGTAATGACCGTCTTTTTCTAAGTTGATGACTTCTTTAAATAAGTCATAATACTTACTCTCTTGACCCATTGAGGCCAAGGCCATCACTTTGTATTCATCACTATCAGGTTTGAAACCAAGGTATTGGGTAAGTGATACATATACATAGCCCATCGATTCTGGAAAATTGATTTGATGGGGGAGCTCAATTTCTCTATCACTAGCATATCCAAAACTTGTTGAGACAATTTCTCCGCTACCATCCATTACAATGACATTCGCTTTTTCATAGGGAGAGACAAGAAAGGTGGAAGCTGCATGGCTAATATGATGATTGATATTATGAAAAGTAAATCGGTGCTCGCCTTTAAAGTTTTTCTTTAACTCATTTTCTGCAAATACCATGGAAAGCCATTTGCTAGAATGGCTGTTCCAAAATTTCAGGGTATGGGGAAGGCCTTTAAAAATTTGGAGGACTCTCTCTTTTAAGCCGAGGAAAGGCTCCCAGTAAAAGGCAACATGGTCTACGTCCTCAATAGTTATACCTGCTTTCTTTAGACAAAACTCAATGGACTCTTTAGGGAAATCACCGGTGTTTTTCTTGCGATTGAACCTTTCTTCTTGGGATGCCGCAATAAGTTCACCATCAATGATAAGGCAGGCGGCCGAGTCAAATACATATGCGCAAAATCCTAGAATGATCAAAGTATCCCTTTTTGGTGCTAGGTATGTTTATTATGACTCTAATTCTAAAGTTTTAGTCTCTAAAGTCTATAAGTTTATAGGGATTCGTTGCCGGGCGTTATGAGGTCAGTCAATATTCTGGTGCTGGCGAATAAGAACAGTTTAGAATAAGGGTGAGTATGTTTTTGGAGGTACCTTATACAAACGAATAAAAGGATTAAGGCTTTTATAAATGCTGATGATTATGGGTTTAACCCCTATGTGAATGAAGGGATCTTGGAGTTATCATCGAAGGGCCTATTAAATGGTGCTTCTATTATGGTCAATCATTTGGGTGATGATGCCGCAAGTTCCATTAAGGAGTTAAGTTCTATCGATTTAGGACTTCACTTCTCAGTTACCACCAAAATTGATAAAGGCAGTTATTCCTCTTTTCTTTTGAGTTATCTTGTCGGGGCGATTTCTGAAGATTTTATAAAATCCCAGCTTGAAGATCAGTACAATAAATTAAGAGGAAAAAATGTAGAAGTCTCTTTTTTAGATGCTCATCAAAATATCCAGCTTCTTAAAAAAATCTTTACCCCCTTAGAGAACTTTGCCAATGAGCATGACCTTTTTCTTAGGAAACCATATGAAGTTAGTCCATTCAAGAATACCAAGAAATATATTTATAACTCTTTAGCAAAGAAACCCAATAATCTTCCATTGATTGGCCTAAGTATGATGGGCGCTAACCTTAACCTTGAACATTTAAAACAACAGATTCAATATTTGAATGATCGAGGAATTGATAGAGTCCTATGGATGGTGCATCCAGCAAAGGGCGGTGTTTCTAATATCGATTCAATTGGTTTCGGTCGCCTACTAGAGTATGAGTTTCTAATGAAAGAGAGTGACTTTATTAATGATCACTTTGAGTTATTACCCTTAAAGACTACCCTTGAGAGCTAAAGGGCTTTAGTGGCCGTGCAATTTTTTCCCCCTAAAATGAAAGTTAATAAGTATGAGATGATCTCGATCCCCTAGAGTGTTGCCGCACTACTATAACTCTGGAGGACGAGTGAATCTTTTAAACCGTGTTTTTCTATTACTCTGTTTCTTTTTGGTGGATACTATCTTTGCGGGTCCTCCAACCTATATTGTCGCCCCGGACATGATTGGTAGGCAGAGCATTGCTCATGGTAATGATAATGACGATGATCTAAATGCACCGCTTGTTTCCGTATCTTTCTCGCACCTAGACAATGGGCAAGGTCAACTTTACGCCAGGCTTTATTCTCAAGGAACCTCTGGACAATTTTTCGAATATTTTATTCTTCAGCGAGGAAAGTTTAACAAACTCGGTCTCTACCCTGAGATCTCTTATGATGATGAGGAGGATGTTTTCTTTTCTCTTGAAAAGGATGGGCAAAGAATCTTAAGAACCATCTATTCTTTTAAAAATAATAAGTTCAAAAGAGTATCAAGTGAGATTCATGGGGGTGTAAATGACTCTTCCCACTAATTATTTAATTCTACTTATGTCCTGTTTTTTCCTCCTCTCTTGTCAGCCTCAGGGGGAACTAGAGGAAGTAGAAGACTTAGAGGAATTAACTCCTTCTCCTGTTGCCACAGATATTGGAAAGGCATTGAGGTGTAGTCTCGAAAAAGTTTATAAAGAAAAAAATCTAAGTTTAAAAAGATCTCGAACTCTACGTTTCATTGAAAAACGGCTTTCAGAATCTATTGTCACCTATGGGATGCAAAGTAGGGTAGAACAGGCCCATTATATGGCACAGTTAATCCATGAGTCAGATGGTTTAAGCGCTACAGTTGAAAGAGTCACTGGTCCTTCATGGCGGCGACTCTTTCAAGGGGATAGTCCAAGGTGGAGTTGTGATGATTATCTCTCCGCAGTCGATGAAGATGATGATTTTTTTAATAATAGATATATCTATTCAAAGAATTCCTATCGCTCAAAGTTTAGAGGTAGGGGACTCATTCAATTAACAGGATGTTTTAATTACCTGGGGTATTATTATCATCGTTCCGCTAAAAAAGAGGAACTGTCCAAGTCTAATGTTCATAAAACTTATTTTACCTATAAAAACCAAAAAGATCAGGTCGTTCAGGTGGGGATGTTTTGTTCTGATAGTACTCTTGAAAAAATGGATGAAGTTTTTCAGAATGAGGGGCTTGAGCTGTCACCTTCTCCTTTAATTTCTCAATTTGAAGAAACGAGCGATGAATTGGCACTGCCTTGCTTGGATCGAGGGTTAAGAGAAATGCCATCTTCAGAATTTGTTGTGGACTCAAGTCTCTGGTATTGGAAAAAATGTCAAAACTCTAGTCGAACCAAGCAGTACTTGGATAAAGACACTCCTCGGGCAGTGGCAGAGGTCACACAATGTGTGCATGGACGTCATCCAACCTATGATAATTACCAAAAAATAGACTGTAGTAAAAAACAAGCTGGCTTTCGAGAAAATAGCTACTGTCAGCGCTTAAAGGCCTTTGAGTTTACTTTATTATGCTTAAAGAGTGTTATATAAAAACAGTTAGTTAACAGGGTTTATTGTGCTTATTTGCATTCTTTAACTGGAATATTATAGCGATTAGGCCTATCCTTTAGGTATGACAGAAGCAAGAAAACGTATTCTCATTGTTGATGATGATGAAGATATCAGAAACCTCATGGTTCTCTACCTTAAGGATCAAGGGGTGGATTGCGTCTGTGTTGATTGTGCAATTAAGGGGCTTGAAGTTCTACGGGACGAGGAGGCCTTTGATCTCATTATCAGTGATGTCATAATGCCAGAGATGAATGGAGTCGAATTTATTCAACACTTGGCGGGCTTTTATCCAGAGACAAAAATTATTATCTGTTCAAGTGGTGGCCCCTCAAAAAGTAACAATCAATCTGCTTCATTTCTAATGGAACTCGCCTTAGAGAGAGGAGCTTCTAAGGCCCTAAAAAAACCATTCTCAAAGAGTGACTTATTAGGTGTGGTCTCAAGTCTTATTTAATTTGATCGATTAATGATTAAAGGCCAATTTCTTTAGGGCGGTAAAGCCTTCCTTTTTATATAGAAGACAAAATTTTAGAAAATCTATAATCCTAAAATTAAAAAGGAAAACTTTTATATAACCCATGAATTGCATTCGTTCTAATTGTTTACGGGTTATACCTTGTAGCTCAAGTGCATTGCCAATTTGCTTGTTAAATTGATCCCAGTCTTTAGAGAGTAGCTTATAACCACCAAGACCTTTAAGTGCCATTTCACCAACTTGAGTTCCAGGGTAGGGCACCATCAATCCAAAAATTGGTGTTGTTGGGTTGAGCTCAACAGCAAAGTCGATGGTTTTCTTTGCTGAAGCGACCGTTTCATTTGGTTGGCCTAAAATAAACATTGTATCGTAATTCAATTTCTGTTTTTTAAGAATATTAATGGCCTTCTTGACCTTTTCTTTATTAATGCCTTTACCCATCGTCTTAAAAATATCATCGTCACCAGTTTCAATGCCAAGTCCCACTAACTTGCAACCAGAGGCCTTTATTAGAACGACGAGTTCCTCGTCTAAGGTATTAACATGGGTCTGACACCACCATTGGACCTTTTCGTTAAGTCCTCTTGTTATTAATCCTTCACATATTTCTTTTGCTCGATTTCTTTTGACTGTGAAAATCTCATCACCAAAGTAAATGGATTCTGGATTCATATTTTCGACGAGCTCTTCAATTTCATTTAGAGTCGTCTCCACAGAACGGGGTCTAACTACTCTGCCGCCGGGGTTCATGCAAAAGTTGCAAGCAAAGGGGCAACCCCTAGAAGATTGAATCATGTATTCTTTAGCTGGCCTGAATAGATCCCATGCTGGTCTTAGTGAGTCTTGGTCAGCAAGTGGTTCACCATCGCCCAAACTCTTATAAGTTCCATTTTCTAAGTAATAAACACCCGGAATATTTGGTTCCTGCTTTTGTTGAATCTTTTTAATTAATTCAAGGAAAGTGACTTCTCCCTCCCCAAGTACACCGAAATCAAAGGAAGGGAATTCTCTCATCGTCTCTTCGGGAAGAGCGGTCAAATGCACGCCCCCAATTATTGTTTTGATATCCTTATTGAACTCTTTTATGAGGTTCGCAATTTCTCCTGCGGCCTTAATTTCATTTGTCATGGCCGTGATACCAATAACATCTGGTCTTGTTTCTTTTATAAAATCAAGCAACTGTTCGAAATTCAGTCGATCGAATTTTGCATCTTTGACGACAACCTCACCTTGATCCCAGTTATCACGTAGATAACCTGCCAAAAAAGCGAGGGCCGTTCTGGGGTAGTCAGGAAGGTCATAATAAGGCTCTATAACCTTAAAAATGGGGGGATTAATGATTAAAACTTTTATCTGTTCACCATGATCTTTAGAGTTAATAGAATTATACACTAAAATTAGGCCTTAAATAGTCGCTTGATGAAGTACTTTTAAGTGAGAGGGAAGTGGCCAAACATGCTCTGGAAGGGGTTATTCTTATATGGTGGGAAGTTTTCTTATAAAGTTTACAATTTCAAAGATAGGAGCGACACAGAGTGCTAAGTCCTAAAAGCATTAATCACTTTCAGGAGATTTTTATGGATTTAAGATATGCCATACTCGCTCTATCTTGTTTATTCTCAACTGCCGTTTTAGCAGAATGCCAGAGTAACAGTGAAGGCCAAAAGTTTTGTGTAGATGAGACTGTATTCACACATTATAAATTAAAGGCCCGTATCACTGGATTCTATTCTAGCGACCGAACAAAAGTGGTTGTATTAGAAGGCCCGGATAAAGGTAGAAATCAAATATTTGAGACTAAACTTCTCTTTAAACCAGAAGGCTGTATTTTAGAGTTCTGTGTTGGAACACTTGTAAAAAGAGAGGAACAAGCTAAATTTACAAGAATCGTCGTAGGTATCAATAAGGTCTACAACAATGTTCTCTATGAAAACACTAGAGAGGAAAGGTATGCAGTACAACCAAACCGCCTAACTGCTAAAGCTTCATATAATCCTGCACCTACGCATACACCAGCGCCACAACAACCTATCCCCGTTGGGAATGCATGGTCTATGAGTGAATATGTAAATAATGATGGAGTGCCTGCTGCTGATGCTCAGATAAGCACAGAATTTGATGGCACTAAGTTGATTTTATCTTGTGTGGCCCCAAGCTCTGACATGGTTCTTAAAATCCAGATGAATGATGTTCTATATCGGGCCGCTCAGCAATCAGTTGATGTGTTAGGTGAAAAATTAATTGTTCAATTAATAATAGATGATGAAACCTTCACTCTTGATGGTTGGGATATTATTGAAAATAACATGTTTGTTCAGTTAGATACTCTTTACCCAGAAGAAATCAGTAAGCTTAAACGAGGAACAGATTTAGATGTGGTTATAACAACAACAGATAAAGATGGTATAGCCTTATTTGACGCTAGCTTTTCTCTCAAGGGCTCTGGTTCCGCCATCAAAAAGGCCCAGAATTATTGCTCTGATGACGATAGAAAAATTTAATTAATTCAAATAATCCGTTTTGATACTTGTGATGTAGACATGATCAAAACGGATTTTTCTTTATGATGTCTTATTATTTAATTATCTAGAACTTCTTCAACTGTCTTAACTTGAGATTTGTATCTCTTAAGCATTTTCATGACCTTCTCAAAGTTTTCTGATGTGTAACTTAAATCGCCTTGCTGCGGTTTATCAAGGTAATGAAACATTAATATGGCCCAATCGCGGTTATCAATGGCCTTCTTACACCATTTGAATACTGTCTCTGGACTCATGTTCTGGGTAACGTTAATCGTTCTTAGTCGGTATAAGTCATGCAAAGGTAGTGTCTCAACGAGGCCTCCAGCAAGTCTCACGGAGGAAAAATTATCTTTTAAGGTATTGAGAACTTTATAATTATATTTTCCAAGGGGAAGCGCAAAGTGATTTGATCCGCTTGCACTTCCAAGAGTTGTCATCTTCTTTTTGGTCTCTGTTAAAACTTGTGAGAGATTATCAATTTGAGTAACTGGGGTTGTGAGATGAGCTGAGAGAGACCAGCCCCAATGTTTCATTTGCTTAAGCTCACTTTCTGTTAAGTGTCCTTTTTGGTTGATGGCCTTTGGTATAATGTAAGCAGTTCCTCTTAGTCCAAGGGGCTCCATAATTTTAGCCGCCTTGAAGTTAGATTTATAGCCATCATCAAAAGTAATACTGATTTGGCCTTTTTTCGCCTTGTTCGTATAAATTAGGTCGGAGACTTCTAGTTCAAGAACCTTTTCTCCTTGGTCTTTTGTTGCCAAATATATGGTTAGAGCATCAAAAGGATTTGTATGAGGACCTTCCTCCAAAGCTGTTGTTTGCCACTCAAGATTTGAAACGGGAATTGAGAGAATTGTTTCTTGGTTATCTTGAAGAATATTATATTCGGGGTCTGTGTATAGGGGAAGAGTGTAACTCGCCTGAACACTACCTGATTTGTAGAAGTTTAGTTTTAAACCACTTAGGAGTTCGGGGTTATTTATTTTTACTCTTAAGGCTAAATTCTGAACATTATAAGACCATTTGAGGCCCTTAATTAAAATAGAACTGGGGTCTTTTTCGGCTTTTTGGGTAACTTTGCAGCTCTTTGCTGAGGTTGCATTTGCTGGACCCCATTGTTTATTACAATGCACTCGTGCTTGAGCTCTAAAGCACAAGAGAGTTGGTAGCAAAAGAAAAAATGCTAGTCTACGTGAAGGAACTTTGTGGTTGGGCATAATTTACTTTTGTCCTTTATAGCAACGTACTTAATTCTTCTATTAAGAACTTTTAAATAAAATGAGAGTTTTCTTTGGACAATGTATTCCCCAAAACTATTAATGGTATCATCACCATTAAAGATTTGAGGCCTTTGTATGTCTCTTATTTTGTTATCTATCTCTTCCATTTCTATTAATATTTGTTCTTTTCTTGCACTTAGGGATCTATCATCTTTTGAAAAGAGCTGAAAATTAATTTTAGCTAATTTGGTACTGACTTCGACTCTCTCTCTTTTTAAGTTTTTTAGATCGTATTCTTTTTCCAAAAGAAACTCTTCAAAGGCCGTTGTCGCGCCAAAATGACCCATATTATAGGAGAGTACGTTTAATACTGATTTAACCGCTTCATATCGTTCGATTGAGAAATTTGGACCTAAAAGGCCTTCAATTCTTGCCTTTAGTGGGTTTCTCTTCTCGTAACCATCCATATAACCGGCAATTGTTTTGAAGTGTAGGCCAGAGTAAAGAGCATTTAAAAGAGGATTTTTTGGAGCTTCCGTTAGGGTGCATTTGTAGTCATCCTCAACGGGTTGAATATTATTTTCTTCGATATAACTAATGATATTTTGGCAGCTACTTTTTGGGTTTTCTTTTAACTCACCGATTAATTTATACCATTGATCATTTACATCGGAAATGGCGGGGTTAGTGACCTGGCCAAATCCAAAGTCGGCGTCAGATACAGATATGGAGTTATGATAAAAACCACTCTCTGCTGCAACAATTGGGTATAGGTCCTCACTGTTGATACCAAGGCAATCTGTAACATTGTTAAAAGTATTTAATGTTACATTCATATAGGAATCAGTCTGACACTGAGGAAGGCTAGATTTTCTAAAATTCTCTTCTGAACAATAAATAAATAGGCCTTTCTTTCCAGACTCATCGAAGCCTAAAGTTTGGGCCCAGCTGCGAAAGGCGTTCATTGAATGTTTTACGCAACTCATGTCAAGTCCGAACTGTTGTTGGCCTCCAGATAACCATTGCGGTAGCTCCGAGAAAAAAGGCTCCAGAGTATTGGAACACTTCGGTGCTGCATTCAATTGAGCAATACTTAAAATTGATAAGAATACAATTCTTTTAGGTGTTGTTATTTTCATTGTTCAAAGGCCTGGTAAACTTGGTTGACTGTCGCGACAAAAGTCCCTTCTGCATATAGAAGTTTACAAAATTCTTTAAATTTTTCAGTATTATAAGAGAGGGTATCTGTGGGGTTTTGATCGTCTGTTAGGTAATGAAACATTAAAATAAGCCATTCACCCTGCTGCTCTGCTGTCCTAATCCTCGTGATTAAGTCTTGTGGTGACATTGATGGCTGTACATTTAGTGTTCTCAGCATATGCCAATTTGCAGGAGGTAAAGTCTCGGCTCCGCCACCTGCCAATCGTGCTGAACTAAATGTTCTAGTAACCAGAGGTAGAGTTGATTGTCTATTTTGCTTACCAAGTGGGTAGGCAAAATGAAGAGCTTCCTCTTCTGAGCCTAAAGCATTGAGATAGCCAATGGTATAGTTAAACTCATTGTCCAGCTCAGAATATTCAAAGTCTATAATAGGAATCTTATGGTGAGAAGCAAGATCCCATCCATACTGTTCTCTCATTTTGATAATATTATCAGTCGTTAGGTAGTTCTTCTTATTGATTTGTCTTGGCATCAGATAGGCCGTGCCAGGAAATCCATAGGCGCCCATGATTTCGGCGGCCAAAAAGTGTTCATCGTAACCATCATCAAACGTAAAACTGACAATCGATTGGGCGAAGGAATCGACTAGCTCTATTGAAGAGAACTCAACTTCTAATTTTTGCCCTCCAATATAAAATCCGAGACGTTTGATATTATCAATATCAGGATCACCAGTTATGTTGGCCTCACCCATTGTAAATGTATAAGTCATCCAAGAGTTCGTTTGAACCGTATTAAAGTCTATATCTGTAAATATTGGAATTGGAATGGCAAAGAAGTTATTATAACCACTCTCATCTGAACTTAATCTAAGCTCCATTCCCGATATGGCCTTAAGGTTCGAAATTTTAAATCTAACTCTTGTGAATTTCCGATTCAAAGAGATTGGACTTGAAAAAACTTTTTCAATATAAAGAGGTTTGTCTGACTCATGAACCTTTGCTTTGTAAGTATCAGAAACAAATTCATTCTTTTTATCAACTTTTTCAAAACTTCCACTCCATTTACTAATAAAATCTCCAAAGGAAATTTCCTGTGCCTGAATGGAACCGAGAAGAAATAAATTAATGATAGTGACCAGGATCAAGTTCATGGATACCTTCTGTGCCGTTAAATTTTTAACATTTATATTGGCCTCATAAATAACATCTATTCTTTTTGAGGGCAACGCACTGTGTAATCTTGAGCCTGTAAATATTTTATTGGTGTCTAAAAACTATTGAGTTTGGTGATGCGACGTGTTTAAGAGTAGTTCTAGAAAAATTTTGTGCATAAATTTCTTCGCTTTTGTGCATAATGTTATCTTTTTTTATTTAGGGCAACTTTGAACACTAAAAGATCCGAAAATTATAGTTTTCCTGACTTTTATCTTCCTGATATGAGAAGAAAGGTTAATGAATTCTGCTACTTAGGTGCGGGCCTTATTCTTGGGCTTGGTGTCCTTATTTCCTATCTTTTGATTGGAAGTACGGCCGATCAGGCACAGACCATATTAATGATACTCATGGGCTATAGCGGGCTTTCATTCGTACGAATGTGCTTTTATATGGTTGGAGCGTTAAAGTACGGAAAAATCAATAAGGGCCTTCTTCCAATTGAAGACATTTTGGACTTTCCCTTTATATCGATTCTTGTCCCTGCCTATAACGAAGGCACCGTGATTGAAGAAGTGATTAAGAATTATTCTGTTATTAATTATCCAAATTTTGAAATCATCATTGTCGACGATGGGAGTAAGGATAATACCTACGAGGCCGCCCTTGCCGGAGCCTCTCTAACTAACCTCAATATATCCGTATTTAAAAAAGAAAATGGTGGAAAGGCCTCGGCCTTGAACTTTGCCCTTTCTAAGGCGATAGGCGAGTTTGTTCTTTGTATGGATGCTGATTCAAAGTTGGCACCAAATACTCTTAAATGTGGCGTACGCCATTTCTTTGACAACCCTAACTTAGCAGCAGTAGCTGGCATGGTTAAGGTCGAGAATACGGATACTTTCATAGGGCGTATGCAGTACTTGGACTATTTATTTGGCCATTTTCAGAAAAAAAGTCTCTCGGTATTAAAAACAGTAACAATCGTTCCTGGTCCTATTGGACTATTTCGAAAGAGTGATATTGAAGCAATTGGTTGTTATGAGAAAGAAAACACCACCTATGCTGAAGACACAGAGTTAACATTCAAGCTTTTGATTAAGGGCAAGGAAATTATCTGTGATGATGGAATGGTTTCCTATACTGAAGCCCCTTCTAATTATAAAGATCTTTATCGTCAAAGGTATCGTTGGACCAGAGGAATTTTTCAAGCACTCATAAAGAATTCCCAAGGGTTTCTGCAAGCAGAGGATACTAAAAGCCAATTGGTCTTTGTATTTCTTCTTTGGGAACAGGTACTCTTTCCAATTATTGATTTTACTTTGTTAATGGTATTTATCATTTGTTACTTCTTTACTCCAATCGAGGCAGTCGCTTCTCTTCTGCTTCTCTACGTATATGCCATAGATCTCATTATGGCCTTCGTGGCCACAAAGGGTGAGAAGAGAAGATTTAATTTAATTTATCAATCTATTCTCTCTCGTTTTTTCTATTCAAATATACTCCTAGTGTGGAAGCTTTCTGCTTTCTATGACGAGTGGGTTGCTAGAGGAATGAGTTGGGATAAGCTTGCGCGAAATGGTTTTTCAGCTAAATGTGAAGGGGTTTAGATGTTTGTCTTTTTGATTTCTCAATTGATAGGGCTTTGTTTGTTTCTAACCCTTAATTATGGACTCTTGAGCTATGTTCAATACCGCAAGAACCAGGCGGCCGGTAAAGCTGATCAAAAAGTGGAATGGTTTGTTTTACAAAATGCACGGGTAGGGATTTATCTCTTCTTTGTGTTTGGTGTATTAAATCGCATGAGTGCCATCACTGAGAACCTTAATATTGATTACTCACATATTATTATTAGTACTCTCTTCTCAACCCCAGAAATTAGCTTACTTCCTATTTAGGAGAGAAATCTCTGCTAAAAATGCCTTATCTATAACATATCCATTAGGGTGATATTTTTCTTCATTTGGCAGGAATCGCCAAAGGTTGATGTTGTATATATTTAGCTTATGCGCTTCTTTTAGGAATGTTTTAAAAGAAAGAACTCTTAGGGAACTATTGGGTCTTTCCTTTTTCGGATACTCCCATTTATAAGGAGTCTTCAAACCGGACTCGGCCAGTGGAAAACCAACTTCTGTTATCGAAAGTGGTTTCTTAAAACCTGTTACAAATTTAACGTACTTTTTGAGCTCTCTCTTATGGTGCTTTGAGAGTGTCGATTTGTTGGGTTTACCTTTGAAGGGTGGATAGTAGTTGATACCAATATTGTCCAGAAGGTCCCAGAAAGGAACCCAGGTGTATTCAGGTTTTTTGCCTTTGTTGATATTTCCATTGGCGGCATAAATGATTTTTCCTGAAAATTTTTCTCTTGTACTTTTAATCAATTTCTTCCAATAAGGGAGATATTTAGGCTGAGTAAGCTTCTCGTATTCAGAGCCTATTAAAAGGGTGTCTGCCTTAACCTGGCCGGCCACCGAAGCATAGTGGTTAAGCGTTTTTTCAAGCTCAAGAAAGGCGAGTTTTATCTCCTTGGGGTGCCAAAAAGCACGCCATTTTTGATTTTGTAAATCGACATAGATTCTCAAGGTAATATGATATCCCGCTTTCTTTAGCTTCTTTGCGAGATTAATAAAGTTCTTCTCCTTGGGAGAGTCCTCACTTGAGCAGTTAATTTTGTGATCGAATTCATCTGCTACATAACATGTATATAGGAGGTCAGCTGACTTTAAGCCGGTCTCTTTTATAATCGCTTCATAGGCTTGATTGGCCGCATTCGAATAGGATATAGAGCCATATCCTGTATAGACCAGCGAGCCCAACTCGGTCGCCGCACAAGATGACATTAGAGTAATACAAATAATTAGAGAGTAGATATTCTTCATAGCTAAAGGAATAATGTAAGGTTAGCAATAATGGATTTTCCAACCCAGCTTGTATTATTTTGTACCGACTCATTCCTTTCATAGGAGAGGTCTGCAGTGAAGTCTTCTCTGATGCCGTAGCGAAGACCTGTTCTTAGGTAGTAGCCAGCTCCTGTAAAGATTTTATTCTCTTCAAACCAATTATAGTTACCACCAAAGTAAGCTTGTAGTTTGTCGTTTAACTGGTAGCTGAGGTCTATGCGTGGCCCGAAAGCGTAAAAGTCTAAGGGTGACCAGTAGTTAGCAGTATCCTTATTGTAGTCCATTGTATGGTAGCCAAAACCAACTCTTACCCAGTGGGGGTACTTCATTATTGAGGCCATGACTTCACTATCAAAATAGTCCCTTTCCACATCTCCGCTGAGGTAATGCTTAATATAGGTTATTTTAGTTGCGAATATTTGTTTGAAGAATTGATACTGTAGAGTCGCCCCAGCTTGAGTGGCCTTAAGGTCATGAAGGTTTCTTCCCGTAAGGAATATTTCTCTGATGGCGGAGCCTCTACCTAGGTAAATATTGGTATAAAGGTTTTCGGAAAATTGGGAGAGTACACTCATACGTCCTGATAGCTTTAGGCCTTGAGAGGGGCTGACCTCTTCATCTTCATCTTCATCGATGTGATAGGCCCCAGCTTGTAAGGATACTTGATGGGTTTTCTTGAAAATATGGGAATATTGGCCCTGGAGCTCACTGTACTTGAACTTAAAATTGGGGCCTTTTTGATAGCGATGGTAATAATCAAGTTTGAGAGCAGAGAGTTCATTGGACTCATTTAAATAAGGCCAAAGTAAGTCTCTTTCATTTTTTGTGCCGGATAGTTGAAAGTCTCGATAGTTGATTTTATCTGTAGTATCGCCAATGCCCACTTTTGAACTTAAAAGATTGGCCGCTTCTAAAGAGATAGAGATTGAGGAAAGACAGAAAATTAAAGTGAGTAGATTGTTTGAGTTCAATACAAACCTTATTATCGACGACTATTTATAGGACCTCTTTATTATAAAATGAGATTCATAATAGTGAAGTACTCTTTTTAATGTGTAAAAAAGGGCATGATAAAAACAGTCGGTTAATTTTTAATGGAAAAGGTTACATGGTCTCTAGATAAAAATGATTCACTGTGTGATAAACACTTTTTGTTACATTGAACTGTGAATATGGAGGCTCTTATGAGAAAAATTCTACCATCATTGGTACTCGGACTTGGACTAGCTACATCTGCATTAGGACAAGATGTCGGGCTTTTAAACGATGATTTTAAAGTATCTTATTATGGTGAAGTTAGTGCCAATGGTGTTGCACACCCAGATTACAACTACAATTATACCAGCGCTTGGCTAAGTTTAAGTGTTGAGTGGAAGAATAAGGTTCGTGCTGTTCTAACAACAAGCTTAACAACAATTTTTGAAGAAAATAGAGTTAAGTTAGAAGATGACTTTTCTTTAGAAGAGTTTATCACTGAAGCTTATATTGAAATCAAAGAAGTTGGCGGGTCTCCAGTGGCGATCATTGTTGGTAAGAGATCTATTCCTTTTGTAAAAAGTGTAGAAGCGATGCCAGTATTTGGTAATAACCCCGTTTCAGAGATGTATGACATTGATGAAGTTTTTGGTCTTACTGTTAAATTAGATCAAGGATTATTTGGTCTTTTTGATTCTGCGGAATTCAGTGCTTTTGAAACTGAAGCAGGTGATATGTCGATCGGTAGCATTAACGGTGTTTCTGTTAAATTAAGTAAAGAATTATCTAAGAATGTTGTTGTTAATGCCGGTCTAGCTCGTATGGATAGTGATAATAATCCTTTGGGTACTGAAGGAAGAGCGATTCTAGGTGTTATTGGTAAGTCTGATGATGGTGACCTAGTTGGTTGGGTTAATGGAATGCTCTTTAGTAATAATCCACAATATCCAAACTCTGACTTTGCTCTTACTGCAGGTGTAAAAGTTCAAGTAACAAAGTCTACAGATGTAGTTGTTGAAATGACTTATGTTGAAAAAGAAGTCATGCAATATGCTATTGGAACGAACACGGCCCTTACATCAAGAATTACTGTAGGTGCTGAAGTACGTTACAATGATTATGAAGATGCTAGAGATGATGAAATCGTTTTTGGTGTTAATGCTCGTTATACTTTTGGAGTAGACGGTTACGCGCCTAATGATGAGTATCTTTTTGATAATATGTAGAATATTTTATTATATTTAAAATTTAAAAGTAGAGGCCCCTTTATGGGGCCTTTTTTATTTCAGCTTTCTTTCCAAACAATTTTGTTGCTGTTAAGTCACCTGCAACATTGACGACGGTACAACCCATATCAACGATTCTATCGACGCCCATAATTAAGCTGACACCTTCTAGAGGAACCCCTACCTTTACGAGGATGGAAGATAGGATGCCTATGCCAACACCCGGGACGCCAGGGGAGCCTATGGCACTTGCAATTGAGGTGGCAACAACTAAGGATATTTGGCCTAAAGATAGGTTTATTTCATATACTTGACTCAAAAAAATAACGGCGGTTGTATGCCAAATTGCAGAGCCTGACATATTAACGGTTGTCCCAAGGGGAATGAGAAAACGCGCAGCGGCCTTATCCACCTCTAACTCTTCTTCCGCTACTTTCATAGAGACAGGCATTGTTGCAGCACTTGATGAGGTGGAAAAGGCCAGCAGTAAAGGTGTGGAAATGGTTTTTAGGAACTTTATTGGGGAAGTTCTTTTAATGATTAGGATTAGTAGTAGATAGAGAATCAATAATAGTAAGAAGCCTAGGTAACTGCACATCACATACTTGGCCATATTTCCTAGAGACTTGATTCCAGTTGAGGATGTTACTTGGGCCATCATTCCAAATACAGCAATTGGTGCCAAACGCATGGCCCAAGAAATTACCTTCATACAAATTTGCTGAATAATTTCTAAAATATCTAGAACATTATTTGCCTGATTTTTTTCAATAGATAAGAAGGCAACCCCCCCAATAATTGATAATATAACCACGTCAAGCATCTGACCCTCAACCAGTGATGAGAGAGGGTTAACTGGTAAGATATTTAATATTGTCTCTGGGTTAATAGAAAAAAGACTATCTGTAGATTGATCTATGTTTTTTACAGCACCTTTTAAACTTAAACCTCTGCCGGGGCCGATGATATTTGTCACTAAAACGCCAAGAGCTGCTGCGATTATGGAATTGAAAATAACAAAGAGAGTAAAGCGTGAACCCAATGTCTTCATTTGTTCAATATCATTGGTTGAGGCCAATCCTCGAATAATACTAGAAAAAATTAATGGAATGATGACCATCTTTATTGTTTTGAGGAAGAACATAGCAGGGAATACTAACCAGCCCATGAAAGAATCAATCGTCGCTGAATGTGCTGCGGTATAGTCTTGGATTGGTCCAGTAGGTGACAGGAGTATACCAAAGAGGATGCCTAGGGACATCCCAACCAAAACCTTCGCCCATAGCTTACTTTCGACCAAGTGGATAATCTGGTCGGACATATATTTTAACGATTTTGGATGAAGGTGAGCTAGTGCCTCAAATAATTTTTTCATGGGGTAAAAGATAGCAAAGCAGGAATTTAAAGAATCTGACTAAAATCATCTCTTTTGTAGTAAAGTTGATGAAAATCGAGTGTTTTGTCGCGGTAAATGGTCTTTGCAGGATTGTAGAGTTCCACTGCTGAATAAAGTACAAACATGTTTTTCTATTTTCGACCATTTGCGATAAGGTGCAGAAAATAGAGAGGAATCTTCATGCTTAAAGAAGTCTATACAAATATTTTAGAAAAGTTTCCATTTGATAAAATCGATAAGTTTGAAATACTTATGAGGTCTTCGATTACCGAAGTATGGGATACTGAGAGAGAACCAGACCCTCGCTTCCATACGGTCACTTTTAAACTCGTTAACTTCTTTGAAGGCTTTTCGGGCTTTGTGAATTTTTATGGGAAGGATCGAAAATATCAAGCGGGTACTGAAATCCTTGCTCTTCTTTGTGCAGAGTTGGATATTGATGTTGATGACAGTGAGTGTTTTCTTCTTTTTCATCTTCGTAGTCTTGGTAAATTTAGAAAGAGAGAATCAGAATTGCTTTCAGAACTCAAAAATCTTTGGGGCCAGTATCCTGAGTATGCGATGGAGGATCGAGAGTTCTCTAAAGCTCTTAAGAATTTAATGAGAAATAAACTGATCAATTACCGCAAAGGCAACCTTCATATGAACCCCTCCGTTTTGCTTCGCTATAGGGTTTAATTTTTTATAAGGATTGATTCATAAAAAAATCACTTATAATCTTTTCAAAAACCTGTGGGATAACAATCTTATCATTAGGACTATTAGAAATATTTTTGTGGTTTGTTGATCCGTTTGGTTTAAGAATGATTCCAAAGTCCCACTTGGAATCAATGCAGGGTGCAAATCAATCCTATTCGTTTATTGTAAAAAACCCTCAGATCTCGTCCTTAAAGGCCGACAGCTTTATAAAAATTACTCGAAACTCAATGGGTTTAAGAGGAGAAGAGTTCAATTCAAAAAAGCATAAAGTCAAAATATTAACCGTTGGAGGTAGCACTACCGAGTGTATTATTCTCTCTGATGGAACAACGTGGCCTGATCTCTTACAAAAGAAATTCGTTGATTCTGACGTATGGGTGGGTAACGGCGGCGTGAATGGTCAATCTACTTTTGGACATATCCCTTATTTACGAGATCACTATTTAAAGCTCAAACCCGATATCGTGATCTTTTTAATCGGTGCAAATGAGTTGAATAAATACTACTTAAATAATCAAGGGCAGCCAGCATATGACTTTGGGAGAGAGGAACCTTATCAATATAATAAACTCTTTCCTAATTCTGCTCCTTCTAGCAGTGAAGAGGTAACGACCACACTTGGACAGGTTTTTTGGCATAAAGTTTATGAGTATAAGAACTATTCAAAAATTTTATTAAATATAATTGAGCTTAGATCTAGAAAATTAACGGAAAAATATAATCTTGGCCATGTTCATAACGTAGATCTAATAAATAATAAACATATCCAACAAGCAGAAATTCTCGATCAGAATTATGAATTTGAGGTGGATCTTAAGAAGCTTAAAACTTTAAAAGTTAATCCAGATCGATTAAAAAATGAATTGAAGAAGCAGGTTGACCACCGATCAATGGTTAGAGCAAATATTGAAACTCTTATTAATATTTCTCTTGAAAATAATATTATTCCTGTCTTTGTTACGCAGCCTGCTTTATTTGGACCACAAATTGACTCACGAACTAAGGTTAATTTGGGAACAATGATTTTACAGGCAGGTAATGCCCTGGTTGGCCCTGGCTTTAGTGGCAACGAGATGTGGTCTATGCAGGAAGTTTATAATGATATCACTAGGGACTTAGCAGCTAAAAGAAATGTTCCCCTCATCGACCTTGCTAGCTTAATGCCAAAGGACTCTCTCTACTATTATGATTATGTTCACTTTAGTAGGCCGGGAGCTGAAAAAGTAGCGGACATCCTTTATAGACCTGTGTGTAAAGTTGTAAAGAGTAACCTCTTAGCAGATAAGAACTGCTCAGGAGATTAACTTTTAAGCTGCTAGGTAGTTTGTAATATTACATATGGTTTTTTCTGTGTTCGGCATTCCTTCGGTAAGAATCATAAATGTATCTAGACCTTGGATGACTACTGTTGCTGGTTTCGCCAGTCCAAATATAGGTATCCTTAGGCCAAACTCATTTAAGAGATTTTTAGATGCACCTGATAGAAAGAGAAGCTTCTCAATTTCTGGTATGTTTTTCACTCGACTTAGGGAGTCTCGAAGAGATTTCTCACTTTCAGTTGTTACGACGATATTCTTTGCCTTATTTTTTTGAAGGAGATTAACTGCTTTTTAGTTAAGCTTCTTAACGTGTGTCAAACACATTGGGCACCAAGACCCCAGAATAAAATTCAATATAATAAGATCCTGATTACCTTCAATAGCGAAGTCACCCTTCTTCGCCACGGAAAAAATGGGATGGCCGAGTAAGATCTCTTTTGTTTTTTCACTTAGCTTATGAGAAACACCGAGTTGTTTTTTCATAATTTAACTTCCCAAAAAACCATGGTTACTAAACTTTTCTTCTTGCGTTAATTATGTCACGAAATCGATACATTTTCCTGTTTTTTACTCTAACTAGTTGGTTTTATTGAATCAATTTCGCACTTATTAATTTATATCTTATAACTAAAAAGCCAACTCAGATTAAAGAAGGCCTCGACCCCTTTCTTGATAGGCAGAGCTTCTCTAAAGGCGTTTTTAGTACATCTAGTGACGTCGTTTAACACGTTTTAGTGATAACTATCTGTGGCATTTATCCTGACTTTATAGAAACGGTTATGAAAAGCTGAATGGCCAACTTTCGAAAAGAAGCTAATTTAGAAGTTTGATGGATACCATTTTCATTCATTTGTTATTTATGAATTTGGTTACTTATGTTTCCTAATGTATATTATGCCTACAAAATTATTTAAATTTAAAGATGTTAAGAGGGCACTATGGGTCGTAAATGGGCAAATATAGTTAAAAAGAAAGGCGCAAATGATAAACTCCGTGGTCAAATTTATACTAAAATTCTCCATGAAGTAACTAGGGCCGTTAAGTCTGGTGGCGCTGAAATCGGTAGTAACTTTCTTTTAAAACTGGCCTTAGATAAGTGCAAAAAAAATAACGTACCTAAAGATAATATTGATCGTGCCATTAAGAAAGGCCTTGGTGGTGATGATGATGGATATAGCGAAGTTATTTATGAGGGATATGGACCTAATGGTGTTGCTGTTTTAGTAGAGTCTTTTACCAATAATACTACTCGAACAGTGGCGAACGTCAGGCTTTACTTTAATAAGGTCAATGGCTCATTAGGAACCACTGGGTCACTACAGTTTATCTATACCCGTAAAGCAAACTTTGAAGTTCCTGTCGCTGGATTAGATGAGGACGAATTTACGCTTGAAATGATTGATGCTGGTGCAGAGGACATTGAAATAGAGGATGGTTTCTTCTGTATTACAGGACCGATGGAAACATTTGGTTCTATTTCTAAGAAATTAGAGGAACTCAATGTTGCCCCTGAAGAAGCATGTCTTGAGCAAATACCAACCACTTATAAAGAGGTTGATGATGAGACCTACTTGGCGATTATGAAGCTTGTAGACTTCCTTGAAAGTGATGAGGATGTTGTTAGGGTTTATCATAATATCGAGTTCGATGAGCGTTTTAATGATCTCTAGAAACTAATTCACCCTTTTCACAGCTCTAAATACAGGTGATAATTATCTTTATTGTAAGGAGATAATTAATTGCTTAAAAAAGTTCTCTATATTTCACCAAATGGATATTTAGGAGGCGCTGAGCGCTTTGTTCTAAATGCTTGTATTGGGCACAAAACAATTGGAAAGTATCAACCGGTTATTGTCTTTCTTAATGATGGAGAGTTGGTCAATATTGTTAGGGAATTAAATATTGATCACTATGTCCTTAAGAATACCTTCAAGTTTAAAAATACTTACGCTCTTTTTAAGGCCATTCTTGAAATAAGCGCATTTATAAAAGAGCTAAGACCAAATATCATTCACTCGACCATGCCCTATGCTCATATATTTTTGAGTTTACTATTTCTTAAAGAAAAATTTGTAAAAGTATGGTTTCAACACGGCCCTGTTGGGGGAACCCTTGATAAAATCGCTTCTCTTTTTAGAAGCGATCGGATTTATTTTAACTCTCACTATCTACAACAAGTTCATCATAGAACGTCTTGGCGTAACAATACTAAAAATACAGATATTATTGTCAATCTTGGTATCGACTGTGATGAAGTGAAAGCAGAAGAAAGTGAAAAGGTGAGAAACCTCTATTTGAAAAATGAACAAGAACTCTTGTTCATCACCGCTGGCAGAATCTGTGAGTGGAAAGGGTATGAATCACTAATTATCGCCCTTCAGAACTTGAGTTTGAGAAAACCTGAATTAATAAAGAGAATCAAACTTTTGATTATAGGTGAGGCCAAGAGTGACAGAGATAAACCTTACGAAGAAAAACTACGAAAAATTTCACAAGACCTTATTAAGAATAAAACAATTGAATTCATTCCCTTTCAAAAGAGTTTGAAGCCTTTTTACAGCGCTGCAGATGTATTCTTTCATACCTCAACTATTGCCGAGCCCTTTGGACTTGTCGTTGCTGAGGCCATGGCCCAGGGAACACTTGTTGTAGGTGGAGCCGTCGGAGGTGTCTGTGATATATTGGTCGATGGTAAAACGGGCTTCTCTTTTAATTCCCATCTTGAAAGCGGGGTTAAAGAGCTTGAGAGTATTATCGAGGTAAAAATTTTAAATCAAAATAAGACGGAGAAGGATATTCTGGCCAATAATGGGAAAAAATTAATTATTGAAAATTATAGTATTAAGGCCATGGTTGCCTTATTAGAGAATGATTACGATAAATTAAGCTCCCAAAATTTAAGTG
>Ga0129324_10000366_pt1 | contig 33529 bp, 30 predicted proteins | sample CPBDNA_7_FD_96879 | JGI IMG/M metagenome (GOLD analysis project Ga0129324, IMG submission 96879) | Freshwater to marine salinity gradient microbial communities from Chesapeake Bay, USA - CPBay_Spr_15_0.2_DNA | ecosystem: Environmental > Aquatic > Marine > Coastal | place: USA: Chesapeake Bay...
CAGAGTTTTTACCTGTGAGCTCTAGTGGACACTTGGCGCTGCTTCCGCACATTCTTGCCATTAAAGACCCAGGTGTAATCTTTGATCTCTCTATGCATGTAGGGACGGCCTTTTCAATCATCTGCTACTTTTTTAAAGACCTTAAATCTCTCATTCATGACCTATACTCGTTTATATTTGATAGAAATGAAGAGACGAATTATATGGCGATTAATATGGTCGTGGCGACAGCTGTTACTTTTATCATTGTTCTCTTACTTAAAGATTTCGCTAAAACTTATGGACGCACACCTCAAATGATTGGCCTCAACTTGGCCATCTTTGGGTTATTAATGTTTCTCTCCGATGCTTTTTGCAAAGATGATGAAAATGGTCATATGGAGAAACCCCAGTGGTGGCGCTCAGCTCTCATTGGCTTGTTTCAAGCTTTGGCCATCTTCCCAGGTGTAAGCCGCAGTGGAGGCACCCTAACCATCTCACGCTTTATTGGACTAGGAAGAGACGAGGCGACAAAGTTTAGCTTTTTATTATCTCTACCTATTATTCTCGCTGGATTCTTTTACAAACTCCCTACCCTTATGAGAGGTGAGGAGTCTTTTAGTTTAATGACATGTTTGATAGGGATTACTATTTCTTTTTTGACAGGACTTGTAACCATCCATTACTTTTTGAAGTTTATCAAAAGAATGGGTCTGTGGTTATTTAGTCTTTACCGTTTAGTTTTAGCGATTTTAATTCTTATTTATTCTTAGGTTTATAAATTCCCGCAGTCAATGGTGCCATCTAGTGGAGTTGTTAAATCAACATCATTACAATAATAATGAGTGTTCCACTTGAGACCACTATCATATAATTCTGTTAAACCATTAACACTGTTGACCTGATCATCTCCATCAAGGAAACGAAATTTTTGTTTATCACTACCTTCATGTCCTCTTGTGCGAAGATTACTTAGAGCAACACCTTCTACAAGAGAGCCAGACTCACAAATTTTCTTTTTACAAGCAATACGAATGACATCAAATGGGCTCGTTAGATAACCAGTTTTTGAATCAAATGCAGAAACATCTTCATCTTGTGCTTCTGAACTAACGTATCGATTGAGGTAGAGGGACACATCTGAGTAAGCAGGTAATTGACAACTTCCAGAAGATCCAATAAAGCCAGTACAGCATTCATTTGGATCGGCATCACCTGGCATCTGGGTTCCTGCGGGGACACAGCATGATATTTGATCTGAACTAAAAATCTTTCTAATATTGTCTGTGTCAAAATTTGTCATGTCTGTGGCATTAAAGGTTTGGTCATTATATTCTTCCGTGGCGCCAGCAATGACGAGTTCTCTTGGTCCAGTGGTTCCAAGAACACTTTGGTTATCCGGATCAACAGGACAAAGAATATCAGGGTGATCGATTGCCTTGATTGTTACTTGGGGGATACCTGTAAGTTCAAATGTGCCCATCCAGTCGAAAACGACTGCAGCTTGTGGATCGGTAATTTGGCGTGCTCTACAATTAGGATCATCTGGTTCATCGGTATGGCTACAAGTAAAGCCGGTAAAACCATCGCCTGGATCATCACCACAGGAGTCTGTAGGATCTCCATCTGGTCCCTCTACGCATAAGGCGTAGTTATAGCAACGAAATGATTCTTTGGGGATTTGCTGAGTTTTACTAGGACCCCAAACATGTCCACCACCATTTTCTTCTTGGTCAAAGTTACGAATCCAATTTTTGCTACAGCAAGTTCGGCCAGCAATTTCTGAGAAGGTATTAAATTGGTTTTGTAGGATAGCAGGATCTCCACAAGCAGTGCTACAAGCATCCGCTCTAACACTTCTTAGACGAGGGTGACTCGCATTATCTGTTTGAATAAGGTCCCATACAGTGGAGAGGCGAGAGTTTCTCGTCGTAGAGTTAATGTCTGTAGTGATAGATGGTAAGTCGCTAAAGTCAAGATCACGACCTCCGGATCCATCACCGTTAACAGTAGAAGTTCCAATAGTTAAAAGCTGATTGGTTTCTCGGCAACAACGATTTTTTCCAAGATCAAAGTCATCGGTACCCGGAGCGTTCTCTTGTGAACATACTAGTTCTTCTTGCCAAAATTTTATCTCATAACGGTTCATGATCGCCGTGACGCTTGAGTCGTCTACATTAAGGTTCGCTACTTGATCGGCAATATAGGGGTTTGGTGCGCAGTCAAGAGCAGAGAAGCATGTAGAGCCTGGTGCTCTTAAACAGCGGTCTTCTTGGTAAAAAATCTCATCAATAAATTCATCTTCATAATTTTTGATAAGCTCATTGCCAGTCATTGTGACCGATTCAAATATAGACAAGAGATTGGTGCTTAGTGCCTGACGTCCCGCTAATTTGCTTACATCAGAGTCGGCCAAGGTTAAGTTGCTTTTAGTGGCCTGTTTGTAAAAATAGTTATTTTCATTATCCAAAATAGAGCAACGAGAGAGATAGTCCAAGCGGTTAGATCCACCATCAGCAAGGGTAGGGGTGACACCAAGACCATTAAACTGATCTCCTAATGCTTCTGTACTAGGTTTTGTTGATTGATTGCTTAAAAAGGTATCGTTATTATTATCTCTGCCAGGAATACATACTGCTGAGACTTTATTTTGTGATAAATTCGATTGAGCATCAACAGGAATTGTGTCCGTTCCTTGCCAAGCATATGGTCTACCGATTATGCGAGCGCCAAGTCCTATTGTATCGAGGTCTGATTCCGTGACAAAGTCACTAGCATTTTGGGCCTTGACACTCTTCCCATAGCGAGAAATTTTATCGTTAAACTTGGAAACGGCCACACCTTCGATAAAGGGCTGGCAGTAGTTGTTGTTAGAGCAAGATAAGAGTCCCGATTGCGCAGTCCCGGTGTAGTTAGAATTTGTGTCGGTAGTTGTGTAGTCTTGATTACACATTGAACCGCGGCCTCGATAAACACAACGTCTTGTAGAGCCAGAGGTTTGGCCCAGTAGGTTTCGTAGATTGACGGTATCGGTGACTCCAGGGATTTCAAGGCCATTGCTATCAAAGCGCGGCCATGGAGTCGTAACACTTGTAATAGACTCACACACGTAATCCCAGCCTAGCTGAGAAGCACAGTCAGAGTCAGTTTCACAAATATGTGCCTTTTGGCATTCGGCCCCATCGGATTGAAAGTCATTAGTAACAAAGGCACCAAGTCCTGATATCGTAGAGGTGTCTTGAACGGTGACACTAAAGGTAGTGTTATCCGTAAAGTCGGCGAAATAGCTATTAATGGCAATAAAGAGTTTTGTACTGCGTGCCTGAATTCTTCTTTGATTCCCTATCGAAAACCAGCGCACACCATCAAATGAACCAATAACGGAGCCGTAATCAAAACCATACCAATCTCTTTGATAGCCATTAGCAAAGAGAAAGTGTTGTGCGGCCAAGCGTTTTCTTCGCTGTTCTAAGCGACTTGATTCAGTAGCATGAGTCCAGGGGATCATTGTCGCCGGCACGAAACAGGCCCTACCAAATAATAAATCGTCGCGGCGAAAGTTTCTTGTCGCAAGTGGATTATTTTGAGATTCATCAGGTGTATAACCACCACCATTACTAAGAAAGCTTTGAGGAAAAATTCTTGCTAAGGAGCTAAAATAATCTGTTCCACAGAAGAAGCAAGAAGAGTAGGAACCAGAGTCCGTGAAAATATCATAAGTTTTACCTGTAACGACACGTACTTCTTTTGCTGGTATCGGCGTTCCAGATTTTTGTGTAAATGAGCCATAGATTTCATTAAAGCCAATATATTGATCGACATTATTAGGTCTCAATAAGTTATTACTGGTATAAAGGAACTCTTCTCCTTCTTGTTCAGTAATAGAGTCTTCTGGGCCTTCATGATAGACACCATCTTTATCATAAAAGCGGTGAGGCGCCGTCTTCGCGCTTATTAGAACCGTTTGTTGAAGTGGTGGTGGAGGTAGTGGTGGAGGTGGATAGAAACATTCAAAATCCACAACATTACCTAAGCTGTCCTCAACGGGTTCTAAAGTACAATCTAATGTGCCACATCCACAAATCGTACGGATCTCGTCTCGCGCTGCCCGTTTTTGTAGCAGGATATTTGGATAATTTTGAAGATTAACAAAGAAAGTAACCTTTACGACTTGGGTATCAAAGACAGATAGCGAATTTCCCACAAATTCAACTCGCGCCGGTGTTGTTTGAACAAGGTTCCAATTTGTAAACTGTAAGCTTTGGGCCTCATCGACTGTTACTGTTATCGTTTTATTTGAATCGGCATAATAAGGTAGTGCGAACTCATTAGAAGCTGGGAAGTGATCGGTAACCTTACCTTCATTTTGACCTTGGACATACACTTTATAACATTGAGCAAGGAAGGCCGAGATTTCTTTACAAGATCCGTCTACTCGATAATTTATAGTTAAGTTGTCATTTGGTGCAGAAGCCGCGGGTGTTGCTGTTAATGTAATGATTTGAGTGTCATCCAAGTTATCATTACCAGAATTGTTTCCTCCTGGACCAACTGTCATTCCTTTTACAATTGCATCTTTTTCAAAGAGAGTTTCGCCAGCATACTCAACAGAGAAAAGTGAGTTGGGAGATAATGTACTGGTTCCAGAGTAGATACTATTAAAGTTTCTATCATCACCACCAGTTTCAAATTGATTACTACCAGTAGTTGCTATGGTCGATTGAACATCGCTGTACTTGGATTGGCAGATGGCCATTTCTCCCTCAACTGGGGTGGTGCAATCATAGAGCGCTTTTCTTTCTAAGAATCGCTCGCCGGCACCTACGGCGGGGTCTGGTCTTGGTGTTGGGTCAGTTTCAACAGGTATATTTGTTGCACATAAGTGGAAAAACTCAGGGTAATTTGTAACAGCACCTGGGTTATCTTGAATATCAAGTAACGCCTGCTGAAAATCGAGTGAGGTTTGATCGGTGTTAGACCTGACTTGCTTATCTCTCACACACTGACCAAAACTACAGCAGTCAAAGCCTTTACTTAAACATTCAGAGCTAGCGTTACAGGAGAGGTTACTGGGGAGATCAACAGTTGTCTCAGGTCTTAGTTCGATTCTTAAATTGATAAGTGTGACTTCTGGAACGCTAAGGCCGCTTGTTGTTATTAAGTTTAAGGAGTCACTTAAAATATTGGCCAGACTACAGTTAGGACAAATATCTGAGAGCTGATAGACGGGAGAGGTTCCCGGGTACTCGCTACCAACTGTAGAGAGAACACCAGGTTGCTGACAAAAAGTTGCGTTGTCGCCACTCTTTGCCGGTTCAACTTCGTAGTAATATTCCTGTGCATTTGTTGAGAAATTAAAAAAGAAGCGTGGGTAAGCTGCTAGTACTAATGTCTTTTGAATCGCACTGTTGGTGTACGGAACTAGTAAGCACTGAACGTTATTTTTATTTTCCACTTTAATGAATTGATCAACTTGAGAACCCCTAAGATAGAGTGAGGTAGAAAAGTCTCCAGCGAGAGTGAGTGTCGTCGTTGCTTTAATGCTGCCATTTTGAAGGTAGTTTGCTTGGCCTTCAAATATAGGTGTGCTGGGTGTGTTGTTATTTCCGGTTTCAGTAGTGGCGCCTTGGCTTGAAGATTTTCGACGACCGCCACTTCCTTGTTTTTGAACACAAGACATAACAAAAGTTAGAACAACCAGTAAGGCCATTAACTTTTTGGCAAACGAATATAGGCTTAATCCTTTAAGACCTTGAAACATGGTAATTACACTTCCTTGATCCACACAATAACTCTCTTTTTTATCGGTCAAATTGGTGATGCGGTTTAGTAAAACGGCCGTTCACCTCTTTATAGTAAGAGAAAGTCTTATATTACTGCAGTGTTTATCAACTAAGTGTTTGATTTTGTTCAGAATAAAGGGGCACAGGGACAACTTTTCCCTCCCTCAAGCGCCAGTTAAAACAGGCAAGTTTGACCAATTATCTTTCTTTCTTCCTAAGTTACTAGTTTTTGAGAAAGTCCCACCGAAGAGGTTATTAGACTTAATTAAGCCAGAGGTAGAAGCCCTATGCGCCCATTTTTTATCGGATTATCAGTTGCCCTAGGATTTAGTATAAATCCACTTGTCCTCGCTCAAAGTGCGGGACCAGCAATTCAGGCACTCATACAAAACTTTAAATTACAGAGAAAAGATATTTCTCAAATTATTGATCTCTTATTAAGTGCAAATAAAATATCAACGGATCAAGCGATTGATGCTAAAGCACGTCTGAAAGATATGACTGATAGTGAAATAAAAAGTCTCTCAATGGAGGCGTTCTCAAATGTTCATCCAGGTAAATCCCTATTTGCAGATGTGTCCGCTAAGGATAAACAAGTGCCTAGTCAGCATAAATTGAAGGAAAAGGCGCGAGGCCCGGCAAGCCTTCCGGCCAGTCCATTCTTTTCAATAGATGAATTTAAAGTAGAGACCCCTGACGAAATTAAAGAGCGTAAGAGGTTAGAGCAGGCCCAAAAAAATATCATGAAAAATGTCTTTAAAAAATATCAATAGAAATTTAAGACCTAAGAATTCCTTCTCGTAAACGGTGTAATGCCATTTCTGAAAATCGGAGTTTTAAATAATCACGATCTCCACGAAATTTGTAAAGTTTGGCCTCTGCTTCTCCTGAAGGAAAACATTCTCCTATGCAAACGGTGCCAACCGGTTTCTCAGGGCTACCTCCACCTGGGCCGGCTATACCGCTTAAGGAAATAGCAAGATCTGACTGAGTTACACTTTGGGCACCAAGGGCCATTTCTCGCGCCGTTTCTATACTGACAGCGCCATACTTAATAAGAGTATCTTCCTTAACCGCTAAAATTTGAGTTTTGACTTCATTGGCATAGGCCACAATACTTCCTTTAAAAACGGAAGAAGATCCTGAGACATTTGTTAGTCTATGAGCGACAAGTCCACCAGTACAGGATTCGGCCAAGGAAATTGTGAGTTTCTTTTTAGCAGCTTCTCGCACAACATATTCTTCAAGGGCAATCGCCTCATAGGCCCAAATATGGTTCCCCATAGGACTTGCACTTAATTGTTGCTGCCATTTTTCTTTCTTTGCCGCGAGATCCTTTTTAGTTCCTTTGAAGGTTATATGAATATCAACTCCAAGAATCTGAGGAAGGGAGCTAACTTTACCTTCCTTTGAAAGCTCTTCCCAAAGGTTTGGCATGAGTTCGAAAAATATTTTCTCCTCGGGCACACCAAAACTTCTTAGAGTGAGAACTTGGTTATCATTTTCTCGTTGAGGGAAAACCTTATCGAGTAGACTTAAAAATGGACCGGCCATCATCGCTTTAAGTTCTCGAGGTACCCCTGGTGCGGCCATAAAGAGTTTACCTTGATCCGTTGCCACTTTTGAGAGACCTGGCGCCAGGCCTTGTGGGTTTTCTATCGGTTCCATCCCTTCGGGGATCAAATGGTAGCTATTTTTTTGAGGTGACCATTCTTGACCAATGCGAGCGTAGTTATTTATCGCCATTTCACGTGCTATGAGATTTTCACCTAACTCACCTTGAAAGACCTGTCCCAAAGTTGCCTTTGTGACATCATCGGGTGTGGGACCTAACCCACCAGTAGTGAGGACTAAATCGGCGCTATTCCAAGCGTCTGAAATGGCATCTTTTAATTCCTTAGGGTTATCGCCGCTCAAGAGAACTTGTTTGAGGTTAAAACCTTGAGACTCTAGCCAACGGGCGATTTCAATGGTGTTGGCGTCCTTGATTTTACCTGTGAGCAGCTCATCGCCAATGACAATGAGCTTTGCCGTATATTGACTCATTTCTCTTCCTCTAATTCTATATTTGAGTGTGTAAAGGTCGGTCGGCGCATTGCCAAAAACCGTCTTTAAGGCCTATTGTACGCCCATGGCCGAAAGACTGCAATTTACTCTTTCTTATGATGAAGATTTACAGGAGTATCTGAAAACCCATTACCCTTGGGTCATGGATTACCGTATAAAAAGTGAAAGCTTAGACGCTAGAAAGGCCAATCTTGGGCGTCATCCAAAAGTTCACTATGTTATTGAGGCCCTCAAAGAGGGAGAGTTATTCAGCTCCTCTCAAGAAGAGTTCATAAAGAAGACGCCCCTAGCAAAGAGACCCATTATTATTGGAGCAGGTCCTGCAGGTATATTCTGTGCTCTTCGCTTTGCTGAGTACGGAATTCCAACATTAATTCTTGAAAGGGGAGAGCGTGCCCATAAAAGAATGATTCATATTTCAAAATATTGGCGTAAGGGTGAGTTAGACCAGGATAATAATGTTTGCTTTGGAGAAGGAGGGGCAGGCCTTTTTTCAGATGGAAAACTAATCACGAGAATAAAGTCTCCCTTTGTACAATATGTAATGGATAAATTCGTTCATTTTGGAGCGCCTCCGGAAACTGCATGGATTTCTAATCCTCACTTAGGGTCCAATAAAATTCGTCAACTTATAGGGAAGATGACGGAGGAACTAAAGAGCAATGAACACGAAATTCGCTATAACTCTAGGGTAACCGAACTCTTGTACAGTCAAGATGGTAAGAAAGTTATTGGTGTTAAACTTGATGGCGGCGAAGAAATATTTTCTGATCATGTTATTTTAGCGACAGGACATAGCGCGCGAGAAATGTACTTCCACTTGAAAGATAAAAATGTGGCCATGCGACCAAAAAGTTTTGCTGTTGGTGTGAGAGTCGAGCATCCTAGAGAGTTAATTGATGAAATACAATATGGTAGTTTTGCTGGGCCAGAAATGGGTGCCGCTCGCTACCGCTTAAGTTGGGAGGATTCTGAAACGTTAAAAGGATCTTATAGCTTTTGTATGTGCCCAGGGGGCTATGTTCTCTCAAGTGGAACAGATGCTGATGGAATTGTCGTAAATGGTATGAGTAATTATGCAAGAAACTCTCGTTGGTCTAATGCCGCTTTAGTCGTGACGGTAGAGGCCGGGAAAGATTTTCCCATTGATGATGTTTTAGGGGGACTTCACTTCCAACACTCAATCGAGAATAAGGCCTACGAATATTCTGTAAAGTTTGGCACTGGAAAAGAAGTTCCTTCCCAACCTCTTACTAGTTTCTTAAAAAAGGAAAAAGCAGAAGATCTTCCAAAAACAAGCTGTCCCTCGGGTCTTGTTAGTGCAGACATCCGTCAAATCCTGCCGGAATTTGTCTGTGATCATTTAGAAAAGGCATTGAAGGTTTTTGATAATAGAATGAAAGGCTTTGCAAGTGATCAAAGGGCCCTTCTCTTGGCGCCTGAAACGCGAACGTCAGCACCCGTGACTATAAGTCGGGATCGAAGCACGATGGTTTCTGACAGTCACATCGGTCTTTATCCGTGCGGGGAAGGGGCAGGCCATGCTGGGGGAATCACCTCGGCCGCAGTAGATGGTATCAAAGTGTGTGAAGAAATTTTAAAGAAAATTTATCCTGAAGGTTAATCTGGAAGCTAATCAGTATTTCAGTAAAAAGTACATTTACAGAAATCAGTCACACATACCTTGCCACCCGCGAACTTGCCTTTCAACTTTAGCGTGAAGTTCACGACAACGAGGAGTGTAACTATAGTACATTGTACCGCCTCTTATACTTCGAAGAAGGCCAGGAGCGACGTCTGACTCAAAGGCCGGGCAACCATAAGAGCGACCCATTGTTGCCGCAACATCATTGTACCAGGCGCCGTGCATGACGACACCTTGGGTTAATGCTTCATCATTGACTCCAGGAGAGAGACCTCTCATCCTGAGTCCATTGTTGCCATTGCTATCGAGGTTCGGCCACTCTAAGACAGAACGTCCACCAACGGATTTCCTATCTTTATGACTTGCTGATGAGTAAAAGCTAGCAGTAGAGAAGAAACCGGCCCTGGTCATATTTGTTCTATTATTGATATTTCCACCATGATGACAACGGTCGATCATGCCATCATGATTTGGATCGCCGACTTTTGCATTATTGCTATTAGCGCCACTACCATGGGAGACTTTTTCTTTTCTAACCTCTCCCGTTTGCATATCTAAGCGATAGAATCTTTTTTTGCGAGAATTTTGACTATAATCCGCAATAGAAATGTAGCGCTGATTAGCAAATTCAGATTTATTATTCTTAAAATAGAAGAGGGCTTGCTTTAAAGGTTCTTCTGGAACTCCCGCTCTTTTAAACTTATTAAAGTGGCGACAGCTATCTCCTCCTACCGAAGGTGCACTTCTTAATGCGGCCTCTTGTGCCTGGTCGCAATCGTAACAAATATTTCCAACTTCACTCGCTCGCTCCATATTGATAGAGCGGCCACCTTCAAGTAAATCTCTCGCACCTGCCGCTTGATCGGGAGGCATTGTTGAGACGAGGTTATCATAACCTTCAGTTAAGTTTTCTTGGGTTCCCTCACAAGAGAGAAGGGCACCTGCTAATATAAATAGAATACTTAAATTTTTCATATCATCACCTTCTGGTCTATTCGGCGAAACCTCTTAAGACCTTGAGTGTTTTAGTGGGATATTCCTTTAACTATCTGTATTTCTTATAATTTTTCACTCAGATTATAAACACTCCACTTGCTTACATCAAACAAGTGGAGAGATAGGTTTCTATCTGGCGCCAACAGAAGACTCAGAATAAGCACTTCCATCTTCAACTTCAGTATCACCATTACGGTCTTCAACCATTTCAGAAAGCGAGCGACTCAGGTCTTCTGTAGTACTTCTAGAGCGATGGTATACGCTGCCATCTGGACAAGATATTTCAAGTCCATCGGTTGAAATACTTCCACCTTCACAACCTGCAATTACACCGGCCTGTTCGGCAATATCATCGACACTTTCCTGATCCATCTGGGAGTTAAGTGCTTCCTTTACTGTTTCACATTTTCCAATTTGTTGATTATATTCCTGATCTTCAATTGCACAGCCACAGCGAGATGAATGACCCCAGCGATTGAGATCTTTTGTACAGCGAGTAAATCTAGGCTTTTGAGTAAAGCGACTTCCTTGACCATCTCTTCGGACACAACTACCTAGCTTTTCATTATAATAACTATCATCAGAGCAAGAGAGGGCCTCACTCTCTACATTAGCATCTCTTGTGCTTTCCCCAACAAACTCTTTATTTGCATAAACGGATCCAGACAACAATAGAAAAACAACAGTAACGGTACTTAGTAACAACTTCATCTTTAACTCCTCGACAAATTTAACTGTAACTGTAACTGTAACTTCAACTTCCACTTCCACTTCCACAAAAACAACCTCTGCTACAAGGTCTGTCTGTAAATACTATTTTAAGGAGAATCGATTTTGTGGGTTAGAGAAAAAAAAAGTATTATGCAAATTCGACAACTTAAAGTCAGAGTTAACCAAAAATTGTAGAAATATCCGCCTTATAAATTTGGCAATAGAACTGGAAGTCTCTGATTATTTTGAAATTGTGTCTTGTTGGGAATTACTTTTACGTACGTTTGCGCTCTTCAAGATGCTCCATCTCAGCACTATGCTTTTTCTTTATGTCTTCGAGTCTATCTTTATAATTTTCTTCTAACTTTTTGAACTTCTTGTCCATGCGCTTACTAAGGTAGTTGAGGTCATAGTCCTTTTGGTAGTTCAATTCTTTGATCGTGCTATCTTTATCTTGAATAATTTCTTCATAACTAACTTTAAGGTTCTTGAGCTCGCGTTCAAAAGATTTATTCATGGTTATCTTTTCTTCATTAAAGCTCTCTCTAATTTTACTAAGTTCTTTATTATTTCGTTTATCCATCTCTTTTATTTTTCCTGCAATTTCATTTTGAGAGCTAGTAATACGAGTGTTGTAGGATTCAGTAGACTCTTTACTCTTTTCAGCGTGAGTTTTCTTAACATTTTCCAAACGGTGAGAGTTAACTTCATCTTTATTTTCTATCTGACTTTTGAAACTTTTTCTCATTTCATCTAATTGATTACGACGCTTGGACTCCATCTCTTGAATTTGTTTTGAGTGGCGTTGAGATTCTAGGTTGGCCGAGCTATTTCTATTTATAGATGACATCATTTTCCTCTCGCAGAGGTATAGTATTTCCTGCGTGAGATCTATTTTACTAAAAGTTATCCATTTACCGAAAGAGTGAAATAATTTCTTTGGATTAAGAATTCTTAATCTAAAGAATTCGGTGAAGCCAGCGAGCTGCCCGCTTAGGATGGTCGGATAAGACTCTGTGACCAATACCATCTTCTAAATAAAACGATTTTTCCATAGATTTAGGAATTCTATTATAAAAATGCCTATGCGCCGCTATTGGGACAACTGTGTCCTGGCAGGCACTAAGTAAGTGAATGCCAAGTGGAAGGTGAGGTGTTTCATCCAAAGCTTCATCGGTATTTAAATCAAGTATTCCCAACGTTAATTTTGTTAAGGCATGCATCCGGTTGGGTGTCCAATTTACACTTGGATTTAATTGGCCTTTTAAACGTGCTAACTGGAAGTAATAGGGAAGAGAATAGGGAGATAAACGTTTTGTTAAGGGATTCAAAGAACCAAGAAAATAATAAAGTCCTGCGATACCGGGCTTGTAAGATTTAAAGTCGGTGACATAAGGAGCGATAAGTCCTAACCCTAAAACTCTTTGGGAATAATGACCGGTGTAGTGGAGGGCAATACCGCCGCCATAGGAGAGGCCGACCAGAAATATTTTCTTCTTCTGTTTATTCTCAAGAATCGCTTCTAAAAGGTGGGCCTGCTCATCTAGGGTTATACATGAGTTTGGAATGAGTCCTTCATCATCTCTTGTTTTACCTTGTCCCCTTAAGTCGATACCAAGTAAAGACCATTCTGGATTGAATTCTCTAATGAGGTTAAAGGCCTTTTCATAAAAAAAGACACTATCATCAAGGCCTGGAAGAACAACAATTGTTCTCTCTTCCTCTTGTGGACTGTGGTCGCCACTTTTAGAAGGGCCTTCCCACATATGGACCTTGAGCTTTAGTGTTCTTCTACCTTTTTTAATAGTGACTTCTTCACACAATTCTTTAAGGGGTGGTGGACTATAGTCGAGCAAAGAAGTCTCCTTTGGGTGGTTAGTAATTGTATTTTAACAGAAATTCTAAAATAATTATACAAAAGTATAAAAAGTTGATGCAAGAAAAATGTTCTTCCGTTAAATTAACAATATCGAATTTTATTACATGACTGATAAGGAGGTTGTCATGACCCAATTAAATGATTTAACAGCTCAAGTTAGTACGCTTTGTAAAAAATCTTACGAACAAACAAGTGAATTCTCAACGAGAGTAGGTGAAGAGGCCACTCGCGTGATGGAAGGTCAATTTGGTCAGGTCCGTGAAATGGTTGAGCTTGGAATGCAAACCCAAACAAGTCTTTACACAGAGTGGATGAAGCAAACAGCGACGGCACGTGATATGTGGACAGAAGCATTTCATTCCTTCTCAAAAAGTTTTGAAACTGGAAAACCAGTAAAAACAACAAAAGCTTCTTAAGTATAGAGTTTTTAAAGATGGTAATGACCTCAACTACTCCTTTGCACAAGTTTTTTAGGGAAAGGCCAATGGCACAAGAGCTTTGGAAGTTCCCCTTGCGTTTGAGAAACCTTAGCCTTCTCAAGACACCTTTAATAAAGGAAGGGATCGCTGGGACGCCTTACGAAGTGATTGGTCAAAGAGGTCGTTGTCGTCTTTTAAAATTTTCTCCGTCTATAGGAATTCACCCTAGTGGGGAGGCCATATTCGTAACGCCTTCACTGATTAATCGTTATTACATTCTAGATCTGTATAAGGGCTGCTCTTTTATAGAAGACCTTGTTGATCATGGTCATACCGTTTACCTCTTGGATTGGGGTGCTCCACGCGAGCAGGATCGTTTTGCCACATTAGAAGATCACATTCTTAACTGGCACACATGGGCCTATGAATTGGCGTTGACTAGCTTTGGGGCAACGAAGATCCATTTATTTGGTCAATGTATTGGTGGAACTTTTGCCACTCTCTTTGCCGCCTTAAACCCCAATAAAATAAAGTCTCTTCTCTTGCTGACTTCTCCGATTGACTTTCATGTTGAAGGAACCTTTTATCAGTGGGCAAACGAGTCCAATATAAATTTGGAACAGATGGCCGATGTCTGGGGAAATATTCGTCACGACTTTCTTAATCAAACATTTAAAATGCTAACGCCTTTAGGCGGGGTAAGGCAGTGGCAGTCTTTATTAAAATTAAGTTGGGATAAGGAATTTGTAAAAAAATACGCCGCTATAAATAGTTGGGTGGGCGATAATATAAATTTTCCTGGTCTTACTTATAAAAAGTTTATTCAAGAATTATATATTGAGAATAGACTCATTCAAAATGAATTCTATCTTGGTGATCGCCTAGTAGATTTGAAAATGATTAAGGCACCAGTGCTTTGTTTTTATGCCTTAGGAGACATTATTGTTCCTGCTCAAAGCTCATTGGCCATTAAGGAATATGCACCAAATGTTGAAGAGGTCGCTCTTGGTGGTGGTCATATCGGTTGTGTCATTAGTGGTAAACACCAGCAAAAATTTTGGAGTGAAGTGGAAAATTGGTTAACAAACACAAGGGAAGTTGAATATGCGAGTTAGTCTTAAAAAAAAGATGTGGCAGCGTGGGCTTGATTTAACTGAGAATACTTTGGAGAGTCTTTATCGTGACAAATCCTTTTTAAAATTATCTTCGATGAGTCTTAATATGAATTTATGGTTAAAGAAAGCTTATGGCAAAAACGTTCAATGGTTTTTAAAAGGGCTAGATCTTCCCAATGATGAAAAGCATTTGGTTCTTCTCGAATCTCTTCATCAGCTAGAGAGTCAAAATGATGCTAATGAAGATAGAATTAAAGAACTTGAAAAAGAAATTGTTAATTTAAAGGTTCTAATAAAACGGCCTCAGCCTACCTCTCGCATTCGCAAGAAACAGACTTCAGCTACAGCTTAACTTATTCACATTGAAGTAAAAACTTACGAAATCCCTTACCTGGTAAAACAGAAGTTTGTCTTACCTCTAACCGCCTATCAGTTTGCAAATACTCTAGTCTTGTGCGGACACCTTCTGCAATACGAATCTTAAGAACATCTTTTTTCTCTTTGAGCTTGTCTTCAACAGCTAGACTTAAGTTCTCTCGAGTATTGCTCTCATCTTCAATTTCTATAATATTACCGTTGATGCCGAGGCTACGCTCGCCATCTTCAAGATCTCTCGTGTAAAGGCAGATTTTCGCTTCTAAAACTTCTCTTTTGTAGGGGTATGCACCCGAGAGTCGTCCATCAATAACTTGATTACAATGGCCTAGAACTGTAACTTTTTCAGACTTTAAGTAGTCACAAGGTTGAGTTGGAATAATCTCTTCTTCCTCTGCAATGATTTGTGGCAGAGGTTGTTTCGGTTCTGTAATGACGACACCTGAATAGCGTGCAATATCGTTAAGTTCCCATTGAAAGTCTTGATAACGAAGCTTCGTGTACGTGCTTCTTTCTATACCATTTTCCGTAAAGAAGTTTTCAAGTGTCTCATACGCTTCTTCAAATTCATCCTTATACCATTTAAAAAAACGAGCTACTTTTAATGTTTCCCCCTCTACTTTGGCATAGCGATCAATCTTTAGGGCATTCTTTGTCGCAAAACTTAATTGGGCCTCAAGAGTATCTGGTCTTATTGCTTGGTTTAAGAGCGTGGCCCGTCCAAGAGTTGCTCCGTTTAAAAGGAAGTAAAAGCGAGCATCTGCTAGTTTATCTCCTTTTATAAAGAGAGGTTTAATCTCTTTTTTCATAATATCGTCTAAACTCTTTATGCCATCATAAAATTGAATAGCAGATCTAATCAGAATTTCGAGTGAATAGAAGCTCTTTGATAGGTCTTTTATCGAAGAGATCATTTCCCCATCTTTAATAAACCCCTTATTAACTAAGCGAATGGCCGAGTAGTTATAGGCATTGATGTAAAATGCTATTTTCGCCTCAGGCTCCATCTTTGATACATCTGTACCGGCCATCTTTTTTTCAATAATACTTACGAGGTCCAGAAAGTCTTTATCTCTCGAAGATCGTAGCTGGTGCATGCTTTTATAATTAACTCGCGTGTCAAAAGGTGTTTCAGAAACGACAGGCACAAAGCTTTGGAAAAAAAGATCCCACAAATCGAATATGTCCTTAGAAAGGTATTCTTCATTTTCGGTTACGTTCACTTCTGGAACGATGATATCGACTTGGCTTTTGTCTTCCTTTTCCTCTTGGATTGGAATTACCTTTTTAGGGAGGCCAATTTGTGGCTCCTTCTTAGACTGGCAGCCAATACTGATCACAAGGATAAAAGTTATTAATAGGGGAAGAATATTAATCCTCATAAGTCTCTCTCTCTTCAACTTGTTCTCTTTCAACTTCTTCATGTGCAGGTTCTTGTTCTTGTGGGTATGGTTCATCATAAGAGTCTCTGGCCTTTTCTTTGCGACCACTATCTTCGCGAGCATAATCTTGTTTATAGTCTCGCTCGTCAGGCTCTTCGTCTTGGTATTCTGTGCTGTTATTTATTTCTGCCTTATTTTGAAAGCTCTCAGCATCTTCTTGATTACCGTAGTCAGAATCGTTATAGGAATCTTCCTGGGCCAAGAGGGACCAACTAATAAGGAGGAATAAGATAATGATATATTTCATAATAGGTTAACTATCATAAAAGCTGGCGCGGGGCGTTATTAAGTTTAAATTGGTGAAATTATTACAAATTGGTCATTCACTAGGGAAGGGCTTTGTTAAACAGATTTATAATTAAATTAATCAGTTAGACCCCATGTCTTGGCAAGAATTTTGGCCGCACAGATGCCAGTGTTGATGACAACTGGTGAGGGTTTGCCACAATCGGCCGATGAGTTGATCGGCCAGCCGTGACCAGCACCGATAATGACAAGTTTTGAAACTAGAACTTTACCGTCCTTTGAATGCTCTTCTATGGTTTGGTTGTTGATAACAGGTCTAGTGTTATCCGCTCTGCCATCAAGGCCATGAACATTTGTCCATTGGTCAACACTATAGTCGGCGTTTACTGGGTTAACAAAAGGATCAATTGATCCGTGCATAATAGTTACGTGTGGAAAAGAACCGGTGTAATCATTTGAAGCTTCTCGAACAAATTCTCCTCTTGTCTCAGAAGGAAGGTTTGAAGGAGCAATCATACAAGTAAATGATTGATAGAGTTGAAAAGCACACCCGAAGTAAACACCTGAAACGATTGCTCCAGAGTTGATACGATCTGGGTAACTTGCCATAAGAGCAGAGGCCATTGTTGCGCCAGCAGAAAGCCCTGCCACAAATACACGTGACTTATCTACTTTATGGGTAGTTTCCATATAGGACATCATATTAGCAATTGAAGCAATTTCTCCATTTCCACGTGTAACATCACCTTTTTCAAACCAGGTGAAACACCTCATGCCATTGTTACTCTTTGTTTGCTCAGGAAGTAGGAGAAGAACACCCAAATCATCAGCAAGCTTTTGCCAGCCTGTTTCAACAGCAAATGACTTTGCCTCTTGCATACAACCATGCATAAGAACTAACATCGGAGCATTATTTTGAGCTGTTTTTGGAACGAACTTGTACATAACAAGTCCACCTGGATTTTCACCAAAGTTTTCTACTCTTTCGAAGGCATTTGGCGCGAATGCAAATAGTGTAAGGAAAGCAATTAGACTTAATTTTTTCACCGAGACCTCTATGTCTTCTGTTTCCGTGGTTACTGAGAAATAATCCTTAAGACTTGTTGTTTAACCAGTTGCTTTGCTTCTTTTAAGGTTCTATTTCCTGTTGTTGTGACATCCATAATGGTACCCGAAACAAGGTTTTGAATGGTTTTGGCCATTACGGCAGCTTCCTTGACCGGAATTTTCTTTGTTAATTGATTGGTTAAAATATATTGAATTCTTTCAACTCCACCTGAGCGAATCGTTGTATGAAGTTCCTTATACTTAGGGTCTACAGTGCATAAGTAATAAAAAAGTAGCATGACTGAGAGTTGCTCTGGATTCTCTTCGGCCCAAAGAAAGGGGGCTTCTGCATAATTGACTAGCATCTCTAGACCATCTTTTGCTTCTTCGATGCGTTTGATTGAAGTTTGCTGGTAGCTCGCCATAATGTACTTAACGCAAGCCTCAAAAATATCGGCCTTGTCTTTAAAGTGATAAGCAACATGGGCGCGCCGTGTATCTATTTTTTGGGCTATGGCCTCGTATGTGGTCTTTTCAAAGCCAATAGTCGCGATACATTCAATGGCCGCTAGGATAATTTCCATCTTTTTAAGATCGCCCTTACGGGGCTTAAACTCAAAAAGTTCATAAATTTTGGTGTCTGTATTTGAAAAACTATTCATGATGATGACTATAAGCAGCTAAAAACCCGTTGAAAAGTTTTTATACTAACGCTTTGTGTTTTTAGTACATGTGTACTAAAAAGTTTGACATCACCCTCCTAAAATGAAATTTAAATCATATAGAAAAGACTCCTAAACGAGGGACAAAGATTATGGGTCGATTACAAGGGCAGAACTTCGTCTTAAGAAGTGGTGCGACTATTCACGCTAAGCTGAGCCCAGCATTTATTGAAAATAGAAACTTGGAGAACATCATTTTGTGTTTATCTGGTTTTGGTTGTTCTCATTATAACTTCATTGAACTTGAAAAGGATCTTGGAGACAGCTACCCCATGGTATTAATTGATAACCGGGGAATGGGAGAATCTTCTTCAGTTGAATTGGACTACTCATTAGAAGAGGTTGTTGATGATGCTTTAGAAGTTATGGAGGTTCTTAATTGTGAGTCTTTTCACTTGATGGGAATTTCTATGGGAGGATTCATATCCCAACTGATGACTTTGAAAAATCCAGAAAAAATTAATTCTTTGATTTTAATGTGCACCACAAGTGCGGGACAAGAGTTTGTTCCTATGCCTGTGATGACAGAGGAGATGCTTCAGGGATTTTATGCTCTAGAAGAACCTCGAAGAACTGAGATGGCCGTTGAGGCCACTGCTCACCCAAATATTAAAGAGCGTGCTTATGGGCGTTTTCAAGGGATAGTTAAACTTAGGCGCTCTCATCCAGTTAGAGTTGATCAGGTTCTAAAGCAAAAGCGTGCTGTGGATCTTTTTCTTGAAAACCCGTTGCCTCTAGAAACGATTAATGTTCCTACCTTAATTGTTACAGGTGATGCAGACCGGTTTGTTAGTCCCAAGAATGGTGAAATCCTTCACAAGAAAATTAGCAACTCTCTTTTTAAAACAATACCAGAAACAGATCATTTATTTTTCTTAGAAAAGCCCCGCCTAGTCGGTGAGGTTGTTAAAAACTTTCTAACAACACTGCCTCTAGCGGCTGAGAAAGAAAAACTTTCTCAAGGAGTAAACCTATGACAGCGATTAACTTAAAAAAATCGGCCGTATGGTTACCTGAAACTTTTGAAGACTCTGCCTATATTGCCGAGCAATCAGGCATACCAAGAGAGGTCATTGAGAAAAAGATGGGCATTATAAAAAAGTGCCGAGCTCCGAAGGATTGTCATCCCTCTCAAATGGCCATTAATGCCGCAAAAATGGTTCTAGAGGGTGAAGACCCAAACTCCATTGATCTCGTTATTTGGACAGGTTCTGAATATAAGGACTACCATGTGTGGTCAGCAGGGATTTTTGTTCAAAGAGAGTTGGGCCTTAAAAAAGCTTGGGCCTTTGATATGGCCGCTCGTTGTTCTTCGAATGTTGTAGGCCTAAAGATCGCCAAAAGTATGATGATGGCCGATCCTAAAATTAATAAGGTTTTACTATGCGGAGGTCACCGAACAGGTGACCTTGTTAACTATAAAGATGAAACATCTCGCTTTCTTTATAACCTCTCTGATGGTGGCGCGGCCATGCTCATCGAAAAAGGTGAGGAGGAGCATAATCCAATTCTTGAGAGTTCTATTATTACTGACGGTGACTTTTCTCTAGATGTCATTATTCCTGGCGGCGGCACAAAGAATCGCAGCAGAGATGGCCTAGGTAAGTTTGATACTTACCTTACCTGTCCAGATATTGTGGGAATGAGAGAAAGGCTGGCCGATCGCTCGATAGAAAACTTTTTAAGTGTCATAAAAGAATCAGCTCAAGCTTCTATGAATAAACCCATTGATTATCTCTCTCTGCTTCATATGAAGAAGTCTGCTCATGACATGATTTTAGATGGTCTAGAGCTTAAACAAGAGCAATCGATTTATCTTGATCATTACGGTCATTTTGGTGCTCCTGATCAGGTACTATCCCTCGGTCTTGCTGAGAGACGTGGGCTTTTAAAGAAAGGTGATCACATTTCTTTAGCGTCTGCTGGTATTGGATATACATGGTCTGCGATTAGCTTACGGTGGGATGGCCCTACTTTTAATCAAAATGCCCTCAATAGTTTTGAAAGCTAGTTTTTAAAGTAAAAGAAAATTTAAAAAAATTCATTTAATAAAAAGTAAGGAGTAAAAAATGAAGGGACTAAATACAAAGAAAGTTATCATCACCGGAGCGGCTTCAGGAATTGGCCGTGCAACAGCACAAAGATTTTATCAAGAAGGTAGTGAAATTATCCTTATTGATATGCCACCCATCGAAGAAACCGAACTTAAGGCGATGTTTCCAGAGCGCATGACTTACATTCAAGGAAATGTCACAAATAAAGATGACCTTGCAAAAATTCAAACTGAAATGGACAAGGGATTTGATGTTCTTATCAATAATGCAGGGATCACTCGTGATGCCACTATTGCTAAAATGACAGATGATCAATGGGATTCGGTTATTGCCGTTAACTTAACTGCTGTTTGGAAACTCTCTCAAATGGCCGCTACAAAGCTTAAAGAACTTGGAAAAGGTGGGGTTATCTTAAATGCTGCTTCTGTTGTTGCTCATTATGGAAATTTTGGTCAGTCAAACTATGTGGCAACTAAAGCTGGCGTCATTGGCATGACTAAAACTCTGGCCAAGGAGCTTGGTAAATCAGGTATTCGTGTTAATGCCGTAGCGCCTGGTTTCATTGGTACACCAATGGTGAGAGCGATGCCTGAAAAAGTTATTCAAATGATGGAAGAGAAATCACCTCTAAAAAGAATGGGCGAGCCTGAAGAAATTGCTGCAGCTTATGCCTTCTTGGCGTCTGATGATGCAAAGTTCATTTCTGGAACATGCTTGAATGTTGATGGTGCGTTGGTAATTGGCTAAGGAGAAAGTTTTGCAATTGAATTACAAAATAGAAAATCAGGAAGATATTAATAAGCCTTGGCTTATCTTTGTTAATGGACTTTTTGCTGGTCTTAATAGCTGGGATGAATCTACTGCTTTTTTTACGGAGAACTTCCGAGTACTCCGTTATGATGGCCGTGGCCAGGGCGAGAGCCCGCGTCCAGTTGGTGCCTATCAATTAAACCTTTTAGTTGAAGATCTAAAAAACCTTATTGATTCCCTTGAAATAGAAAATACCTCGATTATTGGTCTTTCTAATGGGGGAAGAATTGCCTTAGAATTTGCTGCTCTCTATCCGGGCCACGTCGCCTGTGTTGTTGCTAGTGATACTTATGATGAACCAAGTCCTTTGCTTCAGTTAAAACTTAAAAGCTGGTTGGATGCTAATCGTAAAGGTGGACCTATCCATCGTTTTGAAGTGGCTACTCCTTGGATTTGGGGAGAGACTATTATTCAACAAAGACCTGAGCTCTTGGATTTCTATCGCGAAAGGGCCGGTTTAGAAAAAGTACATGTGATTGAAGGTCTTATTGAGGGAGCTATTGAAGATCACCGTATTGATCTTACAAAGATTGATTGTCCGACACTTTTAACAGTTGGTCGTGAAGATCTTTTAACTCCTCCATTTATGCATGAAAGAATGGTGAAAAAAATCACTCGAGGAGCGCTGAAAATTGTGCCTGGTGGGCATGCCAGCCTCCTTGAGTACCCCTTAACTTTAAAGAACACTGTTTTGCCTTGGTTATTAGAGAGTACCCAAAATAAAACCAAAGTGGCCTATGAAGCTGTTTTATAACACCTACAAGGATGATAGGAGAGAATATGGCCTGGATTAATTTTTTAGATAATATCACTCAAAAATATCCAACCCATACGGCGCTGATTGATCAGGCAACTCAAAGGTCTTTGACCTATCAAGGGCTTAAAGATGAAGTCGATGCTTGGGCCTGGCAGCTAGGTGAGTGGGACGTACAAAAAGGCGATAGGTTTGCTTATCTCAATACGAATACACTTGAACACATTACTCTCTTTCTGGCGTGTGCAAGGTTGGGGGCGATATTTGTTCCATTAAACTTTCGTCTGGCCTCTGGAGAACTTGCGGAGATTGTTGATCGTATTGAACCAAAGGCCTTCGTCGGTATTAGTACTTGTGATTTACCACTAAAGAAAAGTTATCCTTACTACTCCCTAGAATCGATAAATTTAGAAGAGAGTTTTAAAAAAGGTAAATTTAAAACAACCGATTCATCTTCTAAAGACCCTCTCCTTATGCTTTTTACAAGTGGTACGACTGGGACACCTAAAGGTGTTCTCTTTCATGGAGAAATGCTGGCCGCCAATCAAATTGAAACCTGTCGCAATTGGGGCCTTGTCTCTAGTGATAAAACTCTAGTTGAAACGCCATTCTTTCATACTGGTGGCTATAATGTTCTCTGTCTTCCTTTGATGAGTATTGGGGGAACATCTATTCTTGCTACTAAGTTCGATCTAGATAATGTTTTCGAGACCATTCGCCAAGAAAAGCTGAGCGTATACTTTGCTGTACCCACTATGTTTCAAATGATCGCGGAAGACGATCGATTTCAAGGAACTTCCTTTGAAAGTATACGTTTCTTTATTTCCGGCGGTGCTTACTGCCCAAAAGAGCTCATTGATTTGTATCAAAAGAAAAATCTTATGTTTAAACAAGGCTTTGGGCTTACAGAAGTAGGACCAAATTGCTTTCTCCTTGATGAAGAAGATGCCATTAGAAAGGTCGGCTCTATTGGCAAACCAATGCCTCATAGTGAAGTAAAACTTTTTAAAGAAGACGGAACTCAAGCAAATGTTGAGGAAGTTGGGGAGCTTCTTATACGCGGGCCTCATGTTTGTGCTGGCTATTATAAAGAGCCCAGGAGATTTGAGGAATGCTCTTTTGATGGTTATTTCAAAACAGGAGACCTGGCCAAGTATGATAAGGAAGGCTTCTACTTCATTGTTGGTCGCAAGAAAGATATGTATATCAGTGGTGGGGAAAATGTTTATCCTGCTGAAGTAGAAAAGAAAATACGCTCTCATGAAAGTGTTCAAGAGTGTGTCGTCGTTGCTGTTCCAAGTGATAAATGGGGTGAGGTTGGTTACTGCTTTCTTCGCTCTGATGACAATTGGCAAGTAGAGGACCTTCGAGATTTTCTCAACCCTTTACTTTCTCGCTATAAGCACCCTCAATTTATTGAGAACGTGACAGAGTTCCCTTTATTAGCAAGCGGAAAAATTGATAGAAAGGCCCTGCAGGCAAAGGCAGAGGCCAAGTTTTAATGAAAGTATAGGGTCTGGGACAAGGCCCGAGGAGTAATTCATGACACCAGTTATTTTTAAATACGGGCTTACGGGTCTCTTCGTCTTCCTGACATTTTTTCTGTCCTGGATTGGCATGAAGAAAACGAAAGATATGAAAGGTTATGCCATCGGAAATAAGGATATGAATCCTTACCTTATTGGAATAACCATGGCGGCATCTATCGCCTCGACTGCGACTTTTGTAATCAATCCTGGATTTATTTATGTTCATGGCTTTAGTGCTTATGTTCATTATGGAATTGCTGCTTCTGCTGGCGTTTTGATGGCGTTTCTCCTTCTTACAAAAGGCTTTCGTAATATCGGAGATGCGGCCGGCTCTCTTACTATTCCTGATTGGATTTATCATCGTTATGGAAATAGGGGACTTAGTCTCTTTTTTGCTGGGATAAACCTTCTCTCGATTACCTTTGTTGTTTTGATTTTAGTTGGTTGTTCAATGTTAATGTCTAGTCTTTTTGGTATGGATCAAAAAGTGGCGCTGACAATAACTCTTCTCTTTGTCTTTTCCTATGTGCTTATGGGTGGAACCTATGCTCACGCCTACACAAATACCTTTCAAGGTATCATGATGTTAGGAATTGCACTCTTTCTGTTCTTTCATGGCATTAAATATTTTGATGGAGGATTTTTTAATGCTCTTGAGGCCGTTGGACCAAACTACGCTAAGGTTTTTAATCCAGAGTCTTCACTTTATTATGATTTCTTCAGTGTTTTTGTTGCAGGTTTTATTGTGACTTTTGCTTTGATGTTACAGCCCCATATTCTTACTAAAGTTCTCTATATTAAATCAGATAAAGACGTTAATAAGTTTATTGGTACAACTGTTGTTGTTGGTCTCTGTTTTGCTCTTATTCTCTTTATTGGTTTCTTCGCTAAAATCTCTGGCCTTCAAGTTAGGCAAGATGCTGTTGTTGTTCAGTATATAGTGTCTGAGTTTGGCGCCACTGGATGGGGTCAATACTTTTTAACTTTCGTTTCAATAAGTCTCCTGGCCGCTGGCATGAGTACTCTCGATGGTATTCTTGTGTCTTTATCTGCGATGGTTGTAAATGATATCTATGCCCCACTGACTAAAGGGAAGATGGATCCTAAAAAAGGACTATGGCTCTCAAGAATTGTTCTGGTTATTGTCGGTCTTTTTTCTTATGCCCTGGCCTACAATCCGCCAAAGCTCGTTGGTCTCTTTGCCCAAAAAGGTGTTTACGGATTAGCAGCAGCTTCTCTCGTGCCGATCCTCTTTGGTGTCCTTTATAAGCGTGGACTTCCTATTTGGGTTGTTACCACTGCTGCAATGATTGGACTCTTTGGTCACCTTATTATGAATCTATTTCTTGGCGTCGCAAACCCTGCTGTGAGCTCGAGTTACGCAATTCTGATGTCCCTCGGATTTACAGTAACGACTCTTCTTGTAATGGGAAGGGCTCCTAGCAAGGCCGTCGTTTAAAGAAAGAGGGGGCTTTAGGGCCCCCTTTCTCTTAATCTTTAAGAATATAACGCAGCTTGCTCTTACAAATGCTTTCTTAGGCCAATCTTAACTTATATTTATTAGCTAGATTCTCTATAATTTAGTTAACACACTTAACGTAACGTATTCCAAGGATCAGGGATGCCGAACAAGCCTTATGATGAGTCAGAAACGTTAGAAGTGGATATTGATCACTTCACCGCTCTTTATGCAATGGCCCTTAAGGGCACGCTTACCATAGAAGAGGAAGAAGAGCTTCTAGAAGTGGCTGCTACGTGCATGCTTTCTGAAGAACTCGATTCCCAAACCCGTGACTTATTTCAATCGGCCTTTTTGGTTCTCAACAAGAAAAACAAACGTTTTATTGACGTGCGTAAAATGAATCAAATGGTGAGAAACGGTGAGTTAGGCGCAGAGCGGGTTTAAAGTTGTAGGGCCTCATCTCTATTGGCTAGTTGCCCTCTACAAGGTAGTCTAGGGCATTAATTTTTAGTCAATTAACAGGATGATTTTTTAATGCTCTACAAAAGGAAGGAAAAGCCTGTTGGGCCTTATGACGTAATCGTTATAGGATCTGGTCTTGCAGGTATGACGGCCGCAAAAAAACTTGGGCGTAACGGACGCAGAGTACTTCTTCTTGAGTCTCACAATAAACTCGGTGGTTTCGCTACTTGGTTTCGTCGCAATCAAGGTGAGCATACTTTTGATGTGAGTCTTCATGGCTTTCCAATTGGTATGAAGAAAACCTGTCGTAAGTATTGGACCAAAGAAATTTCAGACTCCATTAAACAAGTGAACAAAGTTCGCTTTATGAATCCCCAGTATGATCTTGAGTCAGACTTCACCAAAGAAGATTTTACTAACAAACTCGTCAATCACTTCAAAGTTCCGCGCGACACTGTTGATGCTTTCTTTAATCATCTCGCCAATATGAATTTCTATGATGATGACGGCATGACCAATGGTGAGCTCTTTCGTAAGTACTTCGGTGATCGTAATGATATTACTCGTTTTCTTCTAGAGCCTATTGTCTATGCAAATGGCTCCACACTAGAAGACCCTGCGATATCTTATGGAATTGTCTTTTCCAACTTTATGTCTAAAGGTGTTTACATCTATCGTGGTGGAACAGACAAGCTTATAGGCTTGATGAGAGATGACCTGCTTGAAACAGGTGTTGATATTAAGCTTCACTCTTTTGTTGAAGAAATTGTAGTTGAAGGCGATGTTACTCGTGGTGTTCGTCTCAAAGATGGCACCTTTATCGAGGCAAAGTCTGTGCTCTCAAATGCCAACCTTCACAACACAATTTTTAAGATGGTGGGGGAAGAGAAATGGGCGCCTAGCTATGTTGAAGAGGCCCGCAAGGTAAGGTTAAATACTTCAAGTTGCCAGGTCTTCATGGGCTTAGCTGCTGGAGAGAGTCTTCCTGATATGGGAGAGCTCATATTCTATTCAGAAGATGATACATTTTCAACAGACGCACTCTTAAGCCCAAAAATTGGATCACAAACTTTTAGTATCTACTATCCTAATACAAGACCTCACATGGAAGATCGTTATGCAGTGGTATCTTCCTCCAATGCTCGATATGAAGATTGGAAAGATTTGAGTGAGGAAGAATACATTGCAAAAAAGGAATACAATATTGAGCGCGCCCTAAGTTGCCTCGAAAAAGTCATTCCAGGAACAAGAAAGAAAATCAACTATGTAGATGCATCAACTCCAATGACTGTTGAGAAGTATACCCATCATAAAGGTGGCGCCAGTTTTGGGACCAAATTTGAAGGTCTGCCGATCTCAATGGGAATGCATAAGGAAATCAAAGGTCTCTTTCATGCAGGGAGTGTTGGAATTATCATGTCTGGTTGGCTCGGAGCTGCCAACTATGGAGTCATTCAATCTCACGAGGTTGATAACTACCTTGATCGAATTGAGAAGAAAACATCAGAGGAAGAAAATAAGGAAGCTACTCTTTAAGAGTTAAAGCACAATATAAAAGAGCCAAAGAATTTGAAAAAAATTATAAAAATTATTAAGTAGAGGTAAATATGAACTTTAAAGATCAAAACATCGTCATCACAGGTGGAACTCGTGGCATTGGTGCAGGTATTGCTAAGGGTTTCCTTGAAAAAGGCGCCCATGTTATCGCTACCTATGCGGGTAACGATGAAAGGGCCCAGGGATTTAAAGCTGGCCTAGGTGAATTGGGCGAGCGTCTTACTCTTCGTAAATTTGACGTTGCAAATAGTGAGGCCGTGAAAGCTTTTTGGCATTCAATGTCTGAAGATTTTGAACAGATCCACGTACTCGTTAATAACGCTGGCATTCGCATGGACGGTATTCTCGCAAGTCTCGATGAGAATGCGTGGGACCGGGTAATGGACACTAACCTCAAAGGTACTTACCTCATGAGCCAAGGTGCCGTTTTAAATATGATGCAAAAACGTTTTGGAAGAATTATTAATATGAGTTCAATTGGTGGAGTGCTGGGACTTCCTGGTCAATCCAACTATGCTGCTTCAAAGGCCGGCCAAATTGCACTCGCTAAGACTCTCTCAAAAGAAGTGGGAAAAAGGGGCATCACGGTTAATTGTGTTCTTCCTGGATTTATTGAAACGGAGTTAATTGCAGATCTTCCAGAAGAGCAAGTGAAAGAATATAAGTCTCAAGTTCCGCTTAAGCGTTTTGGAAAAACTTCAGAGGTGGCCCATGCTGTTATGTTCCTAGCAAGTGAAGAAGCTGCCTATATAACCGGTTCAACCCTTGAGGTTACTGGGGGGCTAAATGGGTAAGCCAACTGAACTTATACTAGAGCGGCTTCCTCAAAAGCATCCCTTTCTCTTTGTCGATGACTTGATTGACCGCGAAGAAAACCGAGTGATCACTAATTATCAAGTAACAGGGGAAGAAGACTTCTTTAAAGGACACTTTCCGGGAAACCCAATAATGCCTGGAGTAATCCTACAAGAAGCCGCTTTTCAATCGGGTGCTCTTCTTATGAGCTTTAAATCTGCTGAGAGCGGTCAAACGGGACTTGGCGTTGTTAGCCGTGTTCAAGATGTTAAATTTAAAAACTTTGTAAAGCCTGGTGACCTTCTTGAGATGGAAGTGTGTCTTGATGAAAGTATTGCCAATGCCTTCTATATGTCAGGAAAAACGAGGGTAAATGGAAAGATTGTCATGGCAATTAAATTTACAGGAACTCTGGTTCCCAACCAGGCTTCAAGCTAGGAAGAGTGATGGATTTTTTAGGTCTTAAAGAGAAAAGTTTTTTTATTACAGGTGTGGCCAATAAAAAGTCCGTTGCCTACTTCTCTGCAAAAGTTTTAGAAGAAGCAGGAGCGCATCTTATTTTCTCTGTTCAAAGAGAAGAACAAATGGCGAAAGTTGAAAAACTTTTTCCTGAGAGTGAAATTTTTCTTCTTGATGTTGAAAAGGAAGAAACTATTCACCAAGTTGTTTCTACTCTAGAGGGAAGGGGAGTAAAACTCGCAGGCCTTCTTCATTCCATTGCTTTTGCAAATCTTGCGGAGCCTAAGCCCTTTCATGAAACGAAGTGGGCAGATTGGGCCCAGGCCGACCGTATAAGTTGCTACTCTCTTTTGTCCATAAGTGGAGCCTTTAAAAATATTTTTCTTGAAGATGCATCAGTTGTCACCATATCTATCAGTGACACCAAAGCTACGAGCTATGGCTTTCTCGGTCCTATAAAAGCTTCCCTCGATGCGAGTGTTGCCTATTTGGCAAAGAGCTTCAGTGAGTTTTCTAATGTGCGCTTTAATGCTGTTTGCGCTGGACCCCTGAAAACCTCAGCTTCTGCTGGGATTCCTGGCTACATTGACAATTATATCTTCGCTGAAAAGCTAACTATGCGAAAAGCCGCCCTAAAAACAGGAGAGGTGGCTAACACAGTTGCCTTTTTACTAAGCCCGCGCTCTAGTGGTATTAATGGCATTGGGTTAAGAGTGGATGCAGGCATGCGGGCCAATTCTTTTGATCAAGAAGTTGTTAAAACGGTAACAGATAACTTATAAATATATACATGGAATGGGAGAGTCTTATGAAAAACCTTATTGTCTTTATTCTTTTTTCTTTAATTACCTCGGTATCATTTGCGGATGCTAAAAATAAGGAAGACAAAACCATTGGTAATATTCTCTTCGTTTTGAACCCAGCAAAGATAGAGCTGCAAACAGATTACACTCCCGCTTCATTAGTAGATCTTATCGAAGAATACCGAACTAGGGCGCTTAATGGTGAAATGAAGGATCTGGGAATCAATACAGGTTATATTGAAATGGATGTAAAAGGCGAGAAGGCGAAGCTTATCTTCTTTAGCTCTGAATTAGGTGCGCTTAAAAAGGCCTTGAAGGTAAAGATTGAGCCTGTTGGTGACCAAAAACAACTACTTGTTAAGGCCCGTGTTCCTTTTTGTCAGATGAGAGAGCTCTATAAGAGCGATCCCAGCTTTCGAGGAGAGGATGGTCGCTGGCGCTTTTCAAAGGAAGTAGAGTCCCAGCTAGAAAGGCTTCTAGCTCTTTAATTGTGCCAAAATAAATTATCAGTATAGAGAGAAGACGGTATCAGGCCGTCTTTTTCATTTTATAGACCTAAGTTACCGTTTTAACGAAACACTGAACCAACTGTTTTAGTAAAGTAAATATATTCCTGACCGATTAACTATAGTGAAAGCTTGAGTTTAACGCTTTCTATGTAATTGGTCGGAAAATGAAAAATGTCATCTTATTCCTATTTTTGTTTAGCTTTGTTCAGGCATATGCCTTTGAGAGCTTTAAGGTTAAGGAAGACCCTTCTCTCATTTTTAGGGACCTTGATCTGACAGAAGAAAGCCCTCTCTATCGAGAGATCTTAGGATACCTCAATGCGAATCATCAGCAAATTGCCCAGAGACAATTACGTGAAATTGATAATGGTCTAAAGGCCTGGGGTGGCCTTAATCATGTGGGGCTCTCTTTTAGTAAAGGATTCGGTGATTTTAGTATCGAGCTAAAAAGGCAAGTCGCCCCTGATCTCTTTGATGATGAAAGATGGTTGGTTACGGATACCTTTGATATTTATATCGATGCTTCTCATGTTCTCAGTAATCTAAAGGACCAAGAGGTTATTGATATCTCTGAAAAAAACTTGGCGCTCTTTGCAGGAATCACTTTTAAGAGAAGCTACACCCATGTTCATTTTGCTGATACTTACGAAAAGGCCTTAGGGTTTAATTTGGATAAACTCTTCTTTAGTTTTAAAAACTATCAAAATGCCAATATCTTAAACCTAGCTCCTTCAGAATTTATAAAAAAGGAAGACTCCTTTAGCCTACAAGCAGGAGGGCTTGGAAGTATTCCCATTACGAGTGGACTTGTTGCACACGTGGGTGCTTTATTAACCTACCAAAAGCTTGGTATCACTACTGTTTTAGGAGTTTCAGAGGAAGATGCGAGCTATCAAGGAGAGAGGCTACGGATATCGAGTGAAAAGAGTAAAGAAGTAAGCGCGGGGGTAACAGCTGGTCTTGTTGCCGATTTTCTTGGCCTACTTCAAATTTCCCTCCTAAAATTTGATTTTTCTTATGGGTTAAAAGACTCTTATAAACTCTATCTTTCATTCTCTCAAAACGACCTCCTTTTTCTAAAAGAAAACCCAGATGTATTTAGTGCCTTAACAAAAACTTTAAAACATCAATTGGGCCGGAAGGAAGTGCTTCTTCCTTACCTTGTGAGTGAAGAGCAAAGGCGCTTAGAAACAAGTAAGTTAAAATATAGTGTGCTTATTTATGGCGGTTTTAAAAATATTAGAACTGAGCATATTGATATTAGTAAAGGTGGAAATATTTATACATTCTTTCGTCATAACTATGAAAGATCTCGCTATAAAGAGAATGTTTTTAGCCGATTATTTCATGTTCTTATGAAGGCCGGCACTAAGCTCTCTAGCTTCATAAATAGAGATCGTTTTGAAACGGATAATGTAAGAGTAGAGTATGAGAGCTCTCATAATCTGATTGAAACAAAAGGGGACTTAGTCTTTAATCAAGAGAAGAGTAATCTCTCCCTTAACTTTATGCGCGACTTTTACGCTTATAAGCTAAGAAAAAAAGAAAAAAAGAGAGTTTTAGATCTTCTTGATCATTTCTCAGGTGCCGACCCTAGGCTTGCTGATCAAATAGAAAAAGGCTTCGTTAATAGTTCAGTATCTTTCAATACTATGTTTAGCATGGGAGGAGAGGCCTTAGTAAATTTTCATAACTTATCAAAAAGTAAGGTCTATAAAGTTTTTGAAGAATCATGTGAAGCAAGTCGTAGCGGGCTGAAGTCTTTCTTTGGGCGTTTTCTCAAAACTTGTGAAAGATCCTTAAAGAAATCTTATGACCTCTATCAAAAAGAGCGCCTCTACTCGAATTATACTAGTGCTCTTTATATTAGTTGTGAAAGGGACTTATTGAGTTATAAAAGTAAAAGGAGAAGGACATCTGCTCGTAGAAAAAGAATGTTTCTAGAGAGTTGTTTACAAAAGAAGGCGCAAAAAAGTGTTCAAAAATTAGTGGAAGAAATACCTCTATGGCAATTAAGTTTTTTAATGAGAAATATTCATAAGCGAGTTCCTTCAAAGGTTCACTTCTATCAATTATTTGGCTTCAAAAATGTATTTGTCCACGGAGAATTCACTTGGAAAAACAGTCAAGAATTATCTGTAAATCATCACTTTCGCGAAGGTTTATTCAAAGGTCTCGGTACTGTTTCTAACTCAATGAAATCACTAGGCCTTAGGGCACCTGCTAATGTAAATTCCCTCTAAACTTTAGCCGTTCTAATACCGAAAAATATAAGAACGGAGGCAATTTACTTATGGCGCATTTATTACTGGTCGACGACGATCAAATAAATTCAAACATCTTTTCAAAGCGTTTAACAAAACGTGGTCATAAGGTGGAGGTTGTCTTCAATGGTGGAGATTGCTTACAGTATCTTCAACGAGAAGATTTACCAACGGATCTGATCGTTATATTGGATATTGTTATGCCGGGCCTTGATGGGATAGAAGTTCTTAAACGAATTCGGGAAAAAAGTTCTCCAATGGAGGTTCCCGTTATTATGTTATCTGGTGAAGATCATACGGAGAAAATTGTTGATTGCTTAGCCGAGGGTGCCAGTGATTATCTCACCAAACCCGCAAATATTGATATTGCTGTGGCAAGAATTAAGACCCAAGAGGAACTCATTGGCTTTTATCAAGGCCACATGAAAAAGAAGCAGCTAGAAACGATTAACTCAATGGTTGCGACCTTTAACCATGAAATAAATAATCCATTAACGATAGCTTTGGGAAGTCTCAGACGTGATTTTTCCAAGATAGATGAAAGAAGAGTGGAAATAGCTATTGAGGCACTTGTCAGAATTGCTGATATCGTTAAGAAAATTGAAAGAGTAACAAAAGAGGGTGAAGTTGAAGAAGATGTTTACGTGCAAGATACAAAAATGATCAAACTCAAATGAGGAATCTAAGGTAAGTGAAAAAATTAAAAAAGTACATAAGCAATTCGAATAATTTAACTGATACCTACGATAAAGTTACCTACAAAAACTCTATTATTTCCATTACCAATCAAAAGGGTCGAATCGTTGAAGCAAATGATCGTTTTTGTGAAATCTCAGGTTATTCAAAAGAGGAATTAATTGGAAATTCTCATAATGTCGTAAACTCTGGATACCATCCAGCAGAGTTTTTCGAGACAATGTGGAAGACACTTTTAAGTGGAGAGTCATGGAATGGTGAAATTTGTAATAAATCAAAATTAGGTGAGATTTATTGGGTCGATACGGTTATTAATCCAATTTGGATAGAAGATTTAAAAGAATACCAATTTATCTCAATTCGCTTAGAAATTACTCATCGGAAAAAATTTGAAACCATTCTCAACAGTGTTCAACAAATAGCTAACGTTGGTTATTGGGAGTGGAATATTGATAAGAACACTCTCTTCTGGTCCTCTCATATTTTTGAAATCCATGGATTAAGTCCAACAGAATATTCTCCAACAGTAGAGTCTTCGATTGAAAATTTTGCTCCAGAGTCTAGAGAAATATTAAAAGATAGCCTAAACAAAGCTTTGGAGACAGGAGAGGGATACGATCTTGAAATTAAGGTTCTTCATAAAAGTGGAGAAAGTATCTGGACAAGAGCAGTGGGGATTGTCGACATAATCCAAGGTAAACCTTATCGAGTTTATGGAACCTTTCAAGATATTGATAAGAAAAAGAAAGTGTTATTAGAGTTAAATAAATCTCAAACTCAACTAAGTATGGCGGTTGAGTCTGCAGGTATTGGCAATTGGGTTTATATTCCAAGTAAAGACCATTTAATTTGGGATGATGCCAGCTTTGATATATTTGGAGTTAAAAAAGAGAACTTTAATTCTAAAATTGAAGACTGGATGAATTGTTTGCAACCTGCTGATCGAGAG
>Ga0129324_10000368_pt1 | contig 33516 bp, 31 predicted proteins | sample CPBDNA_7_FD_96879 | JGI IMG/M metagenome (GOLD analysis project Ga0129324, IMG submission 96879) | Freshwater to marine salinity gradient microbial communities from Chesapeake Bay, USA - CPBay_Spr_15_0.2_DNA | ecosystem: Environmental > Aquatic > Marine > Coastal | place: USA: Chesapeake Bay...
AATAAAAAAAATTTTAAATTTTTTTAATAAAATTTTTTCAAAAATAATAAAAAATAATATTTTTTTTGAACAATAAGAAAAAAAAAAAAAAAAAACATTTATTTCAACAGGCATGTGTAGAATGGAAGATATTTCTACTGCAGTAAATATTTTTAGAAAAAACAAATGTAGTTATGAATTAATGCATTGTGTTTCTTTGTATCCTTGTCCTGATAACAAATTAAATTTGCGTATGATTGCCACTTTAAAGAAAAAATTTAAGTGTAAAGTTGGTTATAGCGGGCATGAGACATCTGTTTCTCCAAGTTTTTTTGCATATATGTTTGGAGCCTCATCAATTGAGAGGCATATTACTTTAGACAGATCAATGTGGGGCACAGATCAAGCAGCTTCTTTGTCACCTGCTGGTATGAGAATGTTGGGTGTTAGTTTTAATAAGATTAAAGATATCATTGGTGACGGCATTAAAAAGTTTCCTATTGAAGAAAAAAATATGCTGAAAAAGTTCAAATATTGGTAAATCTTCAATATTTTGACATTTAAGAAACAAAAAAAAGTAAAATTAATTGATATAGATAGTAAATTTAATTTTTTTAATCTTAAGTCTTATATAATATAGAGCTCCATTATGAATGTTTTCCAAAGAATCATATTTTTTTTAACACCAGGTGAGAGAAGAAGTGGAAGCTGGTTACTATTAATGATTTTAATTATGGCCCTGCTAGATATGTTAGGTGTGGCTTCGATAATGCCTTTAATGGCTGTACTCACTAGACCTGAGCTTGTTGAGACCAATGAGATTTTAAAATCTATGTTTGAGGCTTCAACAATAATAGGAATTGAGAATAATCAACAATTCCTTTTTGTTCTTGGTGTATTTTTTGTCGTATTATTTATAACTTCACTAGCATTTAAGGCTCTTACAAATTATGCCACATTGAGATTTACTCAGATGAGACAGCTTAGTATAAGTAAACGTTTAGTTGAAAGTTATCTCAGTCAACCCTATAGTTGGTTTTTGAATCGTAATAGTTCTGAGCTTGGTAAAACTATTCTTTCAGAAGTTGGGATAATAGTTGGAAATGGTATTAAACCCATGATGAATTTGATAGCACAGGCCGCAGTTATCTTTGCATTGTTAATTTTACTAATTTTAGTTGACCCTAAACTTACACTGATAATCTGTTTTACATTTAGTTTAGCTTATGGAATTATTTATAAATTTTCGCGTAATTATTTAGAAGTAATTGGCAAAGAGCGTTATAAAAATAATCAATTACGATTTGCAGCAATTAGTGAAGCTTTTGGAGCCGCAAAAGAAATAAAAGTTGGAGGACTAGAACAGGCCTACATTAAAAGATTTGAACATCCTTCGAAAATTTATGCAAAGCATGAAATCTCTTCACAAATGATACGACAATTACCTAGATATGCTCTTGAGGCTATTGCCTTTGGAGGTATGTTGTTGGTTATACTATACCTAATGAAAAGAAGTGCTGGTGAATTTGTTTCGGTAATACCTGTTCTTACAGTTTATGCTTTAGCAGGGTACCGTTTTATACCTGCGCTACAAAATATCTATGCATCAGTTACCCAGCTACGCTACGCAGAACCTGCAATCAATGAGGTATACAATGATATAAAAAGTTTAGAATCATTCAATATAGAGGAAAACAAAACTATTCTTCAATTTAGTAAAAATATAACTTTAAATCATATTTATTTTCAATACCCTGAGTCATCAAAGACTGCATTAAAGGATATTCATATAAACATTCCTGTCAACACAACTGTTGGTTTGGTTGGTTCTACTGGTAGTGGAAAAACTACAGTTGTTGATGTTGTTCTTGGTTTATTAAAAGCTCAAAAAGGTACATTAGAAATAGATGGAAAAATAATTAATGAAAATAATCGTAGAGATTGGCAACGCTCAATTGGTTATGTGCCACAATTTATTTATCTAGCCGATGATACGGTTGCAGCAAATATTGCTTTTGGTATTGATCCAAAAAATATTGATGATGATGCAATGTTACGTGCAGCTAAAATTGCTAATTTACATGAGTTTGTTATCAATGAACTGCCAAAAAAATACGAAACTTATGTTGGTGAGAGAGGTGTTAGGCTATCTGGTGGTCAGAGACAGCGAATTGGAATTGCAAGAGCCTTATATCATAGCCCAAAACTATTAGTTTTAGATGAAGCAACTAGTGCACTAGATAATATAACCGAAAAAGCAGTGATGGAAGCTGTAAATAATCTAGATAAAAATATAACTATTATTTTAATTGCACATCGTTTGAGCACTGTAAAAAAATGTGATATGATATTCTTATTAGAAAAAGGTGAGATTAAACAAAAAGGTACATTTCAGGAATTAATTCAACTTAGTGATCATTTCAAAGAATCTGCTAAAAACTCATAGAATGAATAAAAAATGTTAAAAAAATCCTCTATATTAATTACTGGTGGCACAGGTTCCTTTGGGCATGCTTTTGTAACTCTTACACTTAAAAAATATAACCCTAAACGTTTAGTTATTTTTTCTAGAGATGAAATGAAACAGTGGGAGATGGCAAAATTATTTAATAACGACTCGCGAGTTCGTTTTTTTATTGGAGATGTGCGTGATAAAGATCGTCTTCATCGTGCTTTAAATGGTATAGATTTTGTTGTGCACGCAGCAGCAACTAAGATAGTACCAACAGCGGAGTACAATCCTTTTGAGTGCATTAAAACAAATATTAACGGTGCAATGAACCTAATTGATGCATCTATTGATCAAAAAGTAAAAAGAGTAGTGGCACTTTCAACGGATAAAGCTAGCAGTCCTATAAATCTTTACGGGGCAACAAAATTAGCTTCAGATAAATTGTTTGTAGCAAGCAACTCTTATTCTTCAAAAGGCAAAACCTCTTTTTCAGTTGTAAGATATGGCAATGTAATGGGCTCACGTGGCTCTGTAATTCCGTTTTTTATGTCTATAAAAGATCAAGAATTTATTCCAATTACTGATGAAAAAATGACACGTTTTATGATCTCACTAGATAAAGGAGTAGAGTTAGTATGGAAAGCTTTTGATGACATGCAGGGAGGTGAGATTTATGTTAAAAAGATTCCTTCTATAAAAATTACTGATATTGCTCAAGTAATTGCACCGAAATCAAAGTTTAAAATTACTGGTATTCGTCCGGGTGAAAAACTACATGAGCAAATGATTAGTACTGAAGATTCTCATTATACATATGAGTACTCTAATTATTTTAAAATTTTGCCTCAAATAAACAATTGGGACAAAGATAAAAATCGTATAAAGCGTGGTGTAAAAGTAGAAAACGATTTTGTCTATTCTAGTGATAGTAATTCAGAATGGATGACCAAATCTGATCTTAAGAAGTGGATTAGTCAAAACTATAATATTCTTAAAAATTAGAATTAGTATAGATAAAATTTAAATAAATTTTGTTATTTATATTACAAATTATTATTAAGGTGTAAGTAGTAATAATTTTTTGGAATAACATTAAAAGTATTTTGAATTATTTCATAGTGTTTATTATCTTTTGATACATTTAAGAAACCTAAAAAAATGAGTTAATTTTTTTACTGAAAGATTGTTTTTTTACAGTCATAAAGATAATAATGCCTTGATGACTGTAACAAAATACAACTACCCTGTTAATTGAGCGCAAAAATTATCCTCTAATAATTATCTTTTGTCTTTAGATGAGTTTAATTTAAAAAATAGGTCTCAAGATTTTAATAAAATTTTTTTTGAAGCAGGAATGATAAATGTTTACAGTAGTAAAAATTTCTATTCTCAAACGAAAATCAAATTTTTTCTATTTAAATTATCAATGTATTCATCAGTTGACATTGACAATATTGAAAATTTTAAATTTGTAAAAATATTATTTAAAAGTCAAAATATATAATGTAGATAAATTAACAATTTAAAATTATATTTAGTTTAAATTATTCTTTAAATGTATAAAATGGGTATTATGAATAGATTTCAACTAAAAAAAAAAATTGTAATTGGATCTGCAAATTTTGCACAAAAATATGGTGCAGATTCAATCAAAATAACCAGTCATGAAATTAAAAAAATTTTAAATTTAGCCAAAAAAAATAGTATATGTAAAATTGATACAGCTGAATCTTATTTAAAAGATAAAAAAATATTCAAAAATATTAACAAAAAATTCAAATTTTTATCAAAAATCAGTCCCGATTATAAATGGACATCATTAGAATTTTGTCAAAAAAAACTAAACCATCATTTTAATAATTTAAATACTAACAAAATTCAGACGTTATTACTTCATGACTCAGAAATTTTATTTACAAAATATGGTACTAAAATTTTTAGGAATCTAGAGGATTTAAAAAAAAAAAAATATTTTCAAAAAATTGGATTATCTATTTATGATACAGACTGTTTAAATTACACTACATCTAATTTTGATCTAGATGTAGTGCAATGTCCATATAATATTTTGGATAAAAGAATATTAACTACAGGTTGGTTTGATAAATTAAAGGATTTAGGAATAGAAACTCATGTAAGATCAATATTTTTACAAGGATTACTGGTAAATAAATCTGTTTATAAAAAAAAATATTTCAAAAAATGGCAAAAACAAATTTCTGAATGGTTTATGTTTCTTGAAAATAATAAAATATCCCCAATTGATTACTGTCTAAGTGATTTGCTGCATAATGATTTTGATAAAATTATTATTGGTATTAATAATTTTTATAACTTAAAAGAAATTATAAATTTTAAAATAATTAATAAAAATAAAATGTTCGATTTAAAGATAGATGATTTAAAATTAATAGATCCAAGAAAGTGGAAAAAATGAAAAATAAAAATGGTATAAATTTATATAAATATGCAAAAACTATTATCCCTGGTGGCACCACACTATTTTCAAAAAGGTCTGAGCTTCATTTACCTGATAAATGGCCTGCTTATTTTACTAAAGCAAAAAAAATAAATGTCTGGGGCTTAAAAAATGAAAAATATCAAGACATGTTTTGTGCTGTTGGAACAAGTGTTCTGGGTTATTCCAATGAAAAAGTTAATAAATCAGTTATCGAGAATATTCATAATGGTAATTTAACAACTTTAAACTGTCCAGAGGAAGTTTACTTATCAAAACAAATAATTAAACATCATCCTTGGTCATCCATGGCTAAGTTTACTAGGGGGGGTGGTGAAGCAAATGCATTGGCGATCCGAATTGCTAGGTCACATACAAATAAGAAAAATGTTGCCTTCTGCGGCTATCATGGATGGCATGACTGGTACTTATCAGCAAATATAAATTCAAAAAAAAATCTTGACAAACATTTAATGTCAGGATTAAACTATGAGGGTATTCCAGAAAATTTAAAAAATACTTCTTTCCCCTTCCCATATAATGACTTTAAATATCTTTTAAAATTAATTGATAAAAAAAAAATTGGGATTATTAAAATGGAGGTAATGCGAAATATAGGCCCAAAAAATAATTTTCTACAAAAAGTAAGAAATATTTGTAATAAAAAAAAGATAATTTTAATTTTTGACGAATGTACGTCGGGATATAGACAAAATATGGGAGGTATTCATCTTAAATTTAAAGTTAACCCAGATATGGCGATATTTGGAAAATCTTTAGGTAGTGGTTATGCAATTAATGCAATAATCGGTAAAAAAAATATAATGAGAAAAGCTGAAAATACTTTTATTAGTAGTACTTTTTGGGGAGAAAGAATTGGATATACAGCAGCTCTCTCTTCAATTAATGAATTTAAGAGATTAAATGTTTTTAAAAAAATTGAAATAAATGGAAAAATGATCAAAAAATTTTGGATTAATTTGTCAAAAAAGTACAATATACCAATTAAAGTGATGGGAACAAATGCCATACCATCGTTTGAATTTATTAATAACCACTTAGAGAGAAAAACTTTTCTTACTCAAGAAATGTTAAAAAACAGAATTTTAGCAACTAATATGATTTATATTAATATTTTTCATAATAAAATAAACATAAAAAAATATATGAAAATTTTAGATAAAATTTTTAAAGATATATCAAAAAAAAATATCAAAAAAATTCTTAAATCTAAAATATGTTTTAATCCTATTAATAGAATAAATTAATTTATGAAATTTATTCCCTATGGGAGACAATTTATTGATAAAGAAGATAAGCTTTCAGTATTAAATTCTTTATCTAATGATTTGATTACGACAGGCCCATATGTAAAAAAATTTGAGAATAAAATTAAAAATTATCTCAAAAGTAAATATGTTTTCTCATGCAGTAGTGGTACTGCAGCAATTCATTTGGCAATGTTAGCAATTGAGTTAAAAAAAGACGATATTATTTTAATGCCAGCTATGAATTTTATTGCCTCATTTAATATGGCAAAAAATATGGGCCTTAAAATTTATCTTGTAGATGTTGATGAATTCACTGGTCAAATTACACCTGAAACAATTTTACAATGTATTAATAAAAATAAACTTAGAAAAATCAAAGCTTTGGTAGTTATGTATCATGGTGGATATCCAGAAAATTCAAAAGAATTTTTTGATTTAAAAAAAAAATTTAATTTTTTTATAATTGAAGATGCATGCCATGCTCTTGGTTCGATGTATAAGTATAAAAATAAATTTTATAAAATTGGCTCTTGTAAACATTCTGATATTGCAACTTTTTCTTTACATCCTCTAAAATCCATTACCTCTGGAGAAGGAGGTATTATTGTGACTAATAATCATAAAATTTCTAAAAATATCGAATTATATAGAAATCATGGATTGATAAGAAAGAAAAATAAATATTGGGAATATGATATTATAAAAAATGGATTTAATTACAGACTCTCCGATATTAATTGTGCTCTTGCACTGTCTCAATTAAATAAAATTGATTTTTTTCTAAAAAAAAGGCAAGAAATTTACAAAACATATAAAAACAAATTAGAAAAATATAATTCAGTTATCAAAATACCCAAATACTCAAATAATATAAAAGCTTCATTTCATTTGTTTTTTTTAAATATTGCATTTGCAAATTTACAAAATAAAAAAGAACATTTAATAAAATATTTTATTAAAAATAAAATTTTAGTGCAGCAACATTATATACCAATCTATAAATTTAAAATTTATAAAAAAAAAAATAATCTTTTTCCTGGTTCGGACAAATTTTTTAAAAATTCTATAAGCATTCCAATTTTTGTTAACATGAAAAAGAGAGAACAAGGTAAAATTATTAAGGTTTTAAAAAATTACTTTTAAATAATTTTGAAAACTATATGATTGCTATTTTAAAAATTTAAAAATTACTAAATGAATCAACAAAAAAAAAGCAACTTGCTTTATAGTAACTTAGCGGTACAAAAAAAAATATTTCAAACAGATAAAGCAGGTAGATATAAGTGGCAAAAAGGAAAAGAAAAATTAATATTTAATGATATCAAAAAAAAATTAATATTTAAAAAAAATGATAAGTTTTTAGATATAGGTTGTGGTTGGGGACCTTTAACAGATTTATTGGTTAATTTTTGTCAAAAAAAAAAAGTAAGTATTACGCTTTGTGATATTCCTTTAATTATTAAAATATTAAAAAATAAATATAAAAATTTTGAGAATATAAAATATATTAGTAAAGAATTTCAAAAAACTAAGATAAATCAAAAGTATGATAAAATCCTATGTTATTCAGTAATTCAGTGTGTTGACTCACCACTCAAATTTTCAAAAAAGATTATTTTACTATTAAATAAAGAAGGTAAGACTTTAATTGGAGATATCCCAAATATAAACAAAAAATATAGATTTTTAAAAAGTTCATTTGGTATTAAATATGAAAAAATGAGTTTAAAAAATAATATCAAGTATAAAAATTTTAGCGATTTCAAAAAAAAAACAAAACAAAATAAAAAATTAAATGATGATTATATTTTAAATATTCTTAATTTTTGCAGAAAAAATAATAGATCATCGAACATTTTAAGCCAAAATCCTAAACTCCCTTTTTCATTTACAAGAGAAGATATATTAATTGAGGAATTTTAAAATGTTTAACAATTTGCCCTTATGGCCTGTTACCCAAAATTTTAAATTTAATAAATATAATAAGAAAGCAAATAAATCAAAAGTAGAGTTTATTGAAAATTTTTTCTTAAAAAAATACAATTCAAAATATTGTGTTTTAGTTCCATCAGCAAGAGTTGGCATAATACTCACATTAAAGTATAAAAAATTTGATAGATCAAAAATATTTAAAATACCAAAATGGAGCTCACATTGTCTTAATAATTCTATAGGTTATGTTACAAATATAACCTGTACAAACAACTATGTTGATGGTGGATTGCTTGTACATCATTTAGGTCAATCATTTAGGGTAAAAAAAAATAATTTTTTTATTATTGACGATTCATCAGATAGCTTACCACATAATAACTTTAAGGCGTGCTTTAACTCAAATTTATCTGAAGTAATTTCTCTACCAAAAATAATAGGAAGTTTTGTTGGAGGAATTGTTTTAACAAATCATAAAAATTTTTATTTTTATTTAAAAAATATCCAGTCGAAAAATATTGAATTAGCAACAATACAAACTCAAAAAAAATACAATTGTTTAATTTTAAAAAAAAAAATTTTTGATTGGCATTATACTGAACTAAATAATTATAGTATAGATTATAACTTATGTGAAAACGTTTATGAAAATTTAAATAACTTTAACAAAAATTTATCAATTATAAAAAAAAGAAGAGAGTTGTTTTCAATGCATAGTATTAAGAATGACAAATATAGACTAGGCCCATGTCTTATTATGAAATATAATAGCTTGTTTCAAAAAAATCTTGAGAGTTATCATGTAAACATTAAGAGGACTCTAGAAAGTCATAATTATATTAAAAGGCATATATTACCAATTCATTTTACAATAACAGACAAAGAGTTAGAAAAAAAAATATATGCTTTATCAAGAAACTGATGTTTCAAATATATTAAAAATAATTAGGGAAAAAAAATTTAAGTCCTATTATTTCTTAGATCATTTATTCATTGATTATCTTTTAAAATTTAATTCTTCTAGTAATTTTAGAGATAAATCATTCATTATAAAAAATGATGATAGTATGATTCTTTGTCCTATGACAATTCAAAATAAAAATGGTGACAAGTTTTTAAATTTTTTTGGAAATCCATTTATATATATATGTGACAAAGAAAATAAAGAAATTTTAAATTTTTTTAAACTAAGTATAAAAAAGATTTTAATTAGTGAAAATATTTCAGATTTAAATTTATTAATTGAAAAATCTTCTTCAAATTTTTTTGAAATTAAAAAATATTTTAATAAAATTACAAACGTAAAATATATTAATTTAAGTTTAGAAATTAATGCTATTAGAAAAGGTTTTAACACAGGATTAAAATCTCGATTAAATAAATATCATCAAAACTTAACTTACAGGATCATTGATCATGAAAATTATAAAAATGAAATATTTGAAATGAAAGAAATGCACAAAGCAGTGTCACAAAAAGTTACTAGGTCAATGGATACATGGTTAAGTAATGAGACAATGATATTAAATAACAAAGGATTTTTAATAAAAGTAAGCGACAAAAAACAAGTTATTTCGTATTCATTTTTCTTTAATAGTGGAGAATATTCGAGCTATTTTAGCTCTTGTACTTATCGAGATTTTTTTAAAATTTACAAAAATATAACCCACAAAACTATTTTTGAAGCATTAAAATATTTGCAAAACAAAAATTGTAAAAAATTAATTTTGGGAGAAACAAAAATAGTATACAGCAACTTAGAAATTACGGATAAAGAAAAAAATATATGTGAGTTTAAAAGTTCTTTTGGTGGTGAGAAATTTACCCATTATTATTTGAATAAAAAAAGCTTAGACTTAGTTGATTTATATTGAAATTAATAAAAAGATTTTGTTGAAAAAAAATCTTTTAAAAATAATTTTTACAAAATTGCTTATTTTAACAAAAGACTGGCACCCATAATTCCAATAAGATATAAATTAATCAGAAATCACAAATTAATGATTAACCATTTTTTACTAAGAAATATTTTTAAAAAAAAAAATTAATTTGAGAGTTTTGAAAAAACTTATATTTTACCTATTCATTTTAAAATTTATGAAAAAAAATATAAATCTTATGTTGAAATTTTAAAGAAATGCCTGTAATTGACTTTTATGAATTACTTTTTAAAATCTAAAATTGTCCAAATTTTCATAGTTTTAAGTTTTTTTTTAATTCTCTTCTCGTCAGTAGTTCATCTGTATCAAAAACGATCTGAAATTTTAAAATTTTTAAATAAAAAAATTAATACGGAGTATCAACTCACTACAGTATGGAAACAACGTGATCTTGCAAAAGATATTATTTCTAATGGAGGATATATTTTACTTTTTAGACACGCAGAAAGAGAAAAGTGGATTGATGTAAAGAAATATGACTCAATAGAGGTGTTAAATGAATTAAATGCAGAAAATGAATATTTTTCAAAAGCTGTATGTCTTTCAAATAGAGGTTTAGTTCAGGCAAGAGCAATAGGAGAAGTAATTGAAAAAATTAATCTTCCATATCATGTGGTTGTATCAAGTCCAAGTTGTCGAGCAAGACAAACAGCCAAATTAGCTTTTGGAGGATATGATTATACTAAAAATATTTTTATGCATTATGGTCCTTTTTATGAAGATGAAAATGAGATGGCTAAAAGTGTAAAAAATGAAATTCTCAAAATTGAGATAAAAGAAAACTCGAATGCAATTATTAGCGCCCACAATGGCGTTGTTAGAACAACAGACATTTTTGATAGAATTGATAAACAGATTGATTTTAGTAAGATTGCTGAAAAGTTTATGGAAGAAGGAGGGTTTATTGTAATGAAAAATGATAAAGGTAAATTAGTTTTTGTAGATTTATTTTTCACCTTTCATAAATTTTATGGAAACTTATTTGAAAGACCTCAAAATTAAAAGATCTGTATATTCAACAGAAGCTATATGAGATTTAATAAAGCGTATAAAAATTATAGTAATATCGCTAAAGAAATTACTAATGATAAAATGTATTTGCTGTCAGGAAGATATAAATTTACAGAAAAAAAATACAAATTTATATGTGAAGATATTGCGGAAAAATTAGAAATTAATAAGACAGATGATATTTTTGATATAGGAACTGGAGATGGTAAAATCATAGCAAGTCTAGCACAAAAAAGTAAATCAGCCACAGCAATTGATAGCCCTGAAATTATTAATAAGATACCCCACAAAAAAAAAATTAAATATTTAAAGGGAAATATTAGCTATGAAGCCATAAAAATTAAAAAAAAATTTGATAAAATATTAGTTTATTCAGTTATTCAGTATTTTTATAATTTAAATGAAGTTAATAAATTTATAAATTTATGCTTAAAATTATTAAAAAATAAGGGCTATCTTTTAATAGGAGATATTCCAAATGCTGATATGGGTATAAGATATCAAAATACAAAAGAATTTAAAAGACAAAGTAAAATTTTTGACAAAAAACGAAAATTAAATTATTCAAAATTAGATGAAAAGTTTCATAAAATGTCTATAGGCAAAACTGTAAATTTCACAGATAAAAAACTAATATTTTTACTTAAAAAATTTAATACAAAAAAATTGGAGAGCTATATATTACCACAAAAAAAAGAGTTACCTTACTCTGTGAAAAGAGTTGATTTCTTAATAAAAAAAAGATCCTAGTTTATGTATTTTATAATATTGACATACAAACAAGCTATTATAGAAGATTTACAAGCTATATAGTTAGAAAAAGTTTTCGTAAGCAATTTTTAAAACATGAATATTTATTTACATATTGAATTAACTAGTCGTGAGTTAGACAGCAAACTTCTATTGGCAATTTTAGCAGCATTAAAAGGACATCAAGTTTTAATTTCTAGTTATAATGAAATTATGCAAGGCTTTCGATCTGGAATACTTGCTCCAGGAATATTTCACACTAAATCTTTGACACCAGGTTTAAGAAAACTTTCTAGACACCAATCAATTATTGATAATGGTTCTAAGATTACAAGTCAGGATGAAGAACACGGTTTACATACTAGGGGTTATGAAGAAATGGCAAGAAATAGGTATTCAAATCGTTCAATTGGACAAGCATCAGCAGTTTTTGGATGGGGCTCTGAAGATACAGAAGCCTTGAAAAAAATTTATCCAGATCATTTATCTAAAATACATAAAGTAGGCTCACCACGTGCCGATTTATGGAAACCTTTTTTTTCAAATTATTGGAACACACCAAAACAATTACCAAAAAAACCTTTTTTATTAATTTCTTCAAACCTTACATGTTCAACTGTTTTAGAATTTCATGAAGTTATTCAAATGTTAAGAAACTCAGGGTATTTTAAAACTGACCCAGATTATTTTAGAAGAATGTTTCATAGTATGTCAAATGAGTTTCGTAAACTTTACGCTTTCATAGAAGCTATACAAAATCTTGCTAAAAATAATAAAGGTTACGATATTGTTTTACGCCCACATCCTATGGAAACTATTGAAGCATGGAAAGTATATCTTGAGGGAATACCCAATGTACATATTATCCGTGAAGGTCCAATAAACGAGTGGGTTAATAAAGCTTTTGCAGTTATGCATAATAGCTGCACTACTGCTATAGAAGCAACAATTTCTGAAAAACCTTTAGTTACATATATTCCCTTTGAAAATGAATATGATAACGAAATCCCAAATTTATTAGGTGACATAGTAAAATCACCAGATGAACTTGTTAATACTGTAAATAATATTTTTGATGACATGCAATCTGGTAGTAAAAAAAATTTGAAGAAACAAATTCCAGAGATATTAAATAAAAAAATACACTATGGAAATGAAGAGCTTGCAGCACAAAGAATAATTAAAGTATGGGAAAGTTTAGAAGAAGATAGTATATCCAAGTCTACTAACTGGACTATTTTTCAAATACTTTTAAAAGTAATGAGTTTAAAAAAATTAGTTGGATCAGTTTTGCGAAAACTATTTCCTAAAAAGTTTTTATCTACCAAAGACAAAAAAAAATTTACTTCATTCGAAAAGACAGATATTAGTGAACGTGTTAACAAGTTACAAATTTTACTTAAGATAAATAAAAAGATAGATTGTAAAATTCTATCTGATCGCACAATTCTAATTAAACTTAATTAATTGCTTCAATTATTATAAAAATATAAAATTTGTTTATTTGATAGTTAAAAATAAAATTAATTTTTTTATAATTTTTTTGAAAATTAGTATTGATCGATTAATTGGAGTATTATTTCTCCAATGTTTAGAAGACATATATAATCCTTTGTCAGATGTACGCATAGGTGTTTTCCAATCTCCATAGCAAAACTCAAGATATTCTTCTGGAGGATTAAGTGTAGGATAATTATTTCCTTTAAAATTTATGATATATTCTCCCTCAAACAAATATGAAGGTACTTTCATACTTCTTTTTTTTCGATGACGCCATTTTCCTTGTTGAGACCATGCAGTCAACTCAAAAATTACTCCTTCTCTTCTTAAATCCCACTTAAGAGAATCCTTGCAGTCATTAAATTTATTAATATTAAATCCACCATCTGATAATAATTTACTTATTTTGTGTCTCAAGGGATAAGCATTTTCCATCAATAAATACATTTGCACATCCCAATCCCAACGAATAAAATCTTTATCTCTAACAGCTCCAAGCAAGGTACCACTAGATAAATAATATATAATTTTGGCTTCATCTAGTATATTTTTAAGAATTACCAAACCGTCATTTTGAAGTACCAATTCGGCATCACTTCTTAATCTAACCTTGTCATCAAAAGTCAAATCTATAAACTCCCATCAAGAAAAATATCTAGACCACAAATGCTGTGCCCGGTTTAAATCATCTGCAGTATCAATTTCAGAGCATTCAATATATTTAGCTTGTAAAGGAAGATGTTTTTCCAGAACTTGATATAAGTACGGATCTTCTTCTTTAACTATGATATTATTCAAACAAGCAATACCAGACCATTCATGCTTGCTCTTTTTTTCACGACTAAATTTTATTACTTCATTTTTATCATTTAGCTCAACATAAACAGCATCGTCTGTACTAGATTCAGTAACTCCTACTAAGGAATTAACCCCATCAAAGCTATTAAGAAACTCAGAAAAAGATTTTTTATTTATTAGCAAGTCACCATCAAGTAAAATTTGAGGTTTTGTTAGCCCTTTTGTTGCTAAGCTTATACTATAAGTATTTGATGTATCTTGATAGTGTGGGTTTCTTACAAAGACAATATCTTTTCGAATAGATTTTATAACTTTAATCACATCTTCTTCCATAAAGCCTACGACAACTCTTACATCCTCGATATCTTTTAATAAATCTAACTGATGTTGGATTATTGAAGTACCACTAAATTGTAATAGGCATTTAGGCATGTTAAGCCCCAATCTGGTTCCCATTCCAGCTGCACTAATTATAGCGTGTTTAATAGACGACATAACGAATTCTCCTCATACACTATATAATTAGAAACTTTCCTCAGAGTCTCAATTGGTTCATGCACACCACCGTAAGCTATTGATAAATCAGACTCCTGAAACATTAAAACATCACCCATACCGTCACCAACTGAAATTATAGATTTATCACTTCCTCTAAGCTCTTTAACCACCTCTCCTTTGTCTATAATTTTTTCTAGTCCACTTAGCTTGTCATTGTCAAATTTACCTTTTGAGCAAAAAATTTTACAACCAATTTTTTCTACTATTGGCTGTATCCATTCATAAATGTTTCCAGTTACTATATAGCTATTATCTTTGTTTTCTTTTATAAATTGTACAATAGACTCATTCAGTTTTACCTTCTCAGCCACCTCTTGAACTTTTTTTATTGGCACATCAGAAAGAAGCTTACATCTAAGCTTAAATGATCGCTCAAAAGGAATTAAACCATTAATTGTTGCTTGAGTTAATGCTGAAATTTCATCATATAAGTCTAATTCGGCTGCCATCAATGGTAATAGCTCTTGTGAAGTGACAGTTCCATCAAGATCAAAACAATATATTTTTTTCATTATATAGAATTCTTTTTTAAATAAAATAAATGTTGTCTTGTATCTATTCTATTATTAAGTTGTTCAGGAAATAGTGCTTCATCAACAATTAAATTATACCCTTTTTTAATAAGGACATCATTAAAAATTTTTTTAAACTGATCACAAGTTCTGTATCTAGCAGAGTAGAATGTTTCCATTTCTTCAGACCATACATTATCTAAGACTACTTCCTTATCAACACCAATTGGTTCTCTTATAATTATTTGGCTTTCATTTGCAGAAACTTTAAGAATTTGTCTTAAAACTTCATAGCTTTCTTCAGTGTCAATATACATGAAGAAACCTATAATCATAATAACGTTGTAAGGTGAATGATTTTTAACTTCAAAATTTGATAACTTCGTGCCATCAAGACAAATAAAATGTGTATTACAATTACTCTTATACTTTGTTTTTGCTATATTAATAAATTCGTTTATGTAATCTATCCCTATATATTTCTTTACCATCCCAGACATTTCTCCTGCCCATCGACCAATACCACAACCAACATCTAAGACCACATCATCTTTAGAAATTTTAAGTAGATTTCTAATCTTATTTTTTTCGTACAAATCTCTTTCTTTTGCTAATGAAGGGTTTTTATCTTGATAAATTACTGACTTTAGAGGGTTGTTTTCATCATGCTTATTGGCTCTTTCTTCAAAAAATTTTTTTATATTATCACTATTAACTTTTTTATTATTTTTAATCATTGTTTTTTCAATTATTGATTATATTAAGTCAATTAGTAATTAATTTTTTATGATAAACTATTACTGGGATAAATTCTATAAAAAAAAATTGAAAATTTCAAAACCAAGCTCTTTTGCAAAATTTGTTTTTAATTATTTAAAAAAAAATAAATCCATTATAGATATTGGTTGCGGAAATGGGAGGGATTCATTTTTTTTTAATAAAAAAAATTTAAATGTAATTGGAGTTGAAAAATCAAAAACAGCCATTGATAACAATAATGAAATTATATTTCAAAAAAAATTAAGAAATATTAGTTTTAAGAATATAGATATTAATTCTGATAAGTTTAATAAAACTAAAAAATTTGATTTTATATATTCAAGATTTTTTATACATGCAATTCCTAAAAAAACTGAAAACAAATTATTGAAAGATATTAAAAAAATCTCTAAAAAAAATTCTCTTATTTTCTTTGAATTTAGAACTACAAAAGATCCACTATATAAAGAGGGAAAAAAATTAAGTAAATTTGAGAGATATACAGATCATTATAGAAGGTTTGTAAATTTTGATAAATTTATTGATGATTTAGAAAAAAATAAAAATTTTATTATCATTTACAAAATTGAAAAAAAAGGTTTGGCGAAATATGGAACTGATAATCCAGTTGTGGGAAGAGTAATTTTGAAAATTAATGAAAAATCTAAATAAAAATAAAGGTATAGTATTTTGGATTACAGGTTTATCGGGATCTGGAAAGACTACAATTGCAAAAAAAATTAAAGGATCAATTGAAAAATCTTATGGTAGAACAATTTTGTTTAGCGGTGATGATTTAAGAAATATTTTAAATTTTAAATATTATGATGAAAAAACAAGATTATTATATGCTAAGTCTTATTCTAAATTAGTACAAAATATATCTAATCAGAATATTAATGTTATCATCGCAACTGTTGCTTTATTTAAAGAAATTCATTTTTTAAATAGAATGAATATTAAAAATTATTGTGAAATTTACATCAAATCTAATACTAAAGAAATTATAAAAAATAAAAAAAAGAAAATATACTATAAATATAAAAAAAATTTGGTTGGCATCGATATAAAGCCACAATTTCCCATAAATCCAAATATTCAAATTTTAAATAACTTTAAGAAACCAATTGATGAATTGTGCAAAATTATCTTAAAAAAAATTTATTTACTTTATAAATGTTGATAAGTTTCTTAAATGTCATTAAATGAAAAATTTAATATATAAGATTAAAAATAAAATTTATAGAATTTCCAATAAAGCCCAAAAGATTAAAAGACCCTCTCATCAGGAATTAATTGATTATAAAAATTTTCAACGAGGTAATAATAATAAATTTGCTCTTAGTTTTGGGGCTGGAAGGTGTGGTCAAAAATGGTTTGCTGAAATATTTAATAGCCATAAAAATTGGATTGGTACCTGTGAGCGGTTTTCAGATTATGAGGCTTTTTATAGATATATCAGCTACTATAAGCTCCCTATAAGCAAAGAAGGAATTTTTAGAATTTTAGAATTAGCATCAAATAGAGATATGGCCTTACACCAAAATACTTTTATTTCTTCTCCATTTTTATCTTTTGGTGTTGAAGAGTTAGTTAAAAAACTTAATCCAAATTATCTTTTTTTTCATATAAGAGACCCAATTAAGGCTGTTGAGTCGCTTTATAGAAAAGGGTGGTATTTAAATTCCTATAATTTTGAGACTATAGATGCATCAATTGACATATCGGTTAGCTTACATAGGACACTTTCTAGAATTACCCCTGGAAGTGAGTTTATAAAAAAATGGACTGAATTAACTAGAATAGGAAAAGTGACATGGTTTTGGGCCACAATAAATAAAGCAATTTATGATGATTTTAATAAAATACAAAATGTTGATAAATTTTTTATAAAATTAGAAGATGTTGATCAAAATTATAACTTTTATGAAAGATTATCAAATAAATTTAATTTTGAAAATAAAATGACTAAGAGTGAATTCTATAATGTTATAAATAAAGCTCCAAATCGAGGACCTACCGATAAGTATAAATATAAAGATTGGAATGATTTAGAAAAAAAAGAATTCGAAAATGTAATAGATAAATTATTTCCTTATTACAATAATATAAAAACAAATATTTAGATGAAACAATTTTTAAAAAAAAGTTTGTCATCTTTCATCCCAATTAAATTTATAGTAAATAAATGCAATCCAATACTTTTATACCATTCGCTAGGAACCAATTCTAATTTTGTTAATAATATAGATCATGTAGATTTAATAACTTTAGAGAACCAATTAAAAAATATTCAAAAATATTGGAAATTTGTTTCCATAGACGAATATGCAGAAGCTAAGAATAAAAAAGGAATTACAAGTCTTACAATTGACGATGGTTATAAAAATATTATAGATGAAGCTTTAAAATTATTTGAAAAGCTAGATATTCCTTTGACTATTTTTATTAATTCTTCTACATTTAATGGTAAAATATTTTGGAGAGATAAAGTAAGATATATAATTGAAAATAATTTAGTAGAAAAATTTATAGACAGCTCTAAATTATTTAAAAAAGATCATATCAAAACATTTTATTCAGTTTCAAAAAATCCTGAGTTTAATAGTATTCAGGTTGAACAGGATATAAATGAATTTATATTAAGAAATAAAATTAAAATAAAATCTTCTCTTAAACTTTGCTTTGATCATGAAAATTATTTGATTAAGCATCCATTGGTTAGTTATGGAAACCATACAGCCAATCATTATGTTCTATCTTCTCTTAATGAAGAAGAGCAATATCAAGATATAAATGAATGTAAAAATTTTATTGATAAATCAAAAGTAAAAACTTCTAATGTGTTTAGTGTACCATTTGGGGGTTTGGACTCTTTTAATGAAACCACGTTAAATATAATAGATGATATGAATTACAAAACTATTTTAAAGAGCATGAATAACTTAGATAGTGTGATTTTTTCCAATCAAATTGATAGAATTATGCCAAAGATGGATGATATAAATCAATCTATAAAAGAATTATATTTAAAGAAAATAGTAAAAAATAAAATTATTTATTTTGATTATTTTAAAGATATTTTAAAAAATAAAATAAAAAAGTGAAAATAGTCTATATATCAAAATCTATCATACCATCAAGAACAGCAAATAGCATACATGTAATGAAAATGTGTCAAGCATTCTCTAAAAATGGACATGATGTAACTTTATTAGCCCCCTTTCAAAAAAATAAATATGAAAAAGGAATTGTTGATATTTATGATTATTATGGAGTTAAGAATAATTTTGTTATTAAAAAACTTTGGCATCCAAACTTTAAAGGTGGAGCCTTATTTTATACATTAGCCATTTTTTTTTACTTATTTTTTAATAATAAGTTTAATTTAGTGTATGGAAGATTTTTATATGGCTGCTGTTTAGCATCATTACTAAAATTTAAAGTAATCTTCGAATCACACGAAAATATTTGTGCAAAACAAAACTTTAAATTAAAAATTTTTAAATATTTAATAAAAAGTAAATATTTCATAAAACTTGTTGTTATATCTAATGCATTAAAAAATATGTATTTAGAGAGTAGTTATCTAGATAATAAAATAATTCAGGTAGCCCACGATGGTGCAGACGAAATATTAGATAAAAATATTAAGATCAAACTATTTGGTGACAATAATAGTTTAAAAGTTGGATATGTTGGGCATTTGTATAATGGTAGAGGAATTGATATTATAATAGAATGTGCAAAAAAAATAAAAGATGTAACGTTTCATATTGTAGGTGGAACAAAAGATGATATCGAATATTGGAAAAATTATACAAATAACTTACATTTGTTTAATATTTACTTTTATGGGTTTGTATCACCTAAAATAACAGTCAGTTATAAAAATTCTTTTGATATCCTTTTGGCCCCTTATTCAAAAAAAGTTTCAGTATTTGGTAATACTGGAGATAGCAGCAAGTTCATGTCACCACTTAAAATTTTTGAATATATGTCGCATAAAAAAGCGATAATAGTTTCTGACTTACCAGTATTAAGAGAAGTGCTAAATGAAAAAAATTCAATTTTAGTAAAGAGTGATGATTTAAACGGATGGGTAAGAGCAATCAGCAAATTGAAAATCTACGAAAACAGAGAAAAGATAGCAAATTATGCGTTCAATGATTTTAAATCGTATACATGGAATAATAGAGCAAAACAATTGATTGATAGAGTGTGAATTGATAGAATATTTTGTACCAATAATTCTTTTAAAATTTTTGTCTAAATAATAAAAAAATAAAATAATACAAATTATGAGCAAACATTAAAGATTTAATTTTATGTATATTAGATCTAAAATTACTTAATTATAAATATGATGCCAGATCTAATTGGTTTAACTAGCATTTTATTAATATTTCTACTGACGATTATTGTTTCAATAAAGTGGCCAAGTATATCACAGATACTTTTGTGTGCTTTTTTTCTAAGAATTTTATTTATCTTCATTGGTCATTACATCGCACCTTTGCCAGATAGTACTGCTGATGCGTCTTCATTTGAGCGACTTGCTTGGTTTTATGCAAAAGATGGTTTTGTTAACGTGTTTAATTTTTATCGAGGGCCTGATAGTTCTTTTATTAGCTGGATTATTGCAATATTTTATTCGTTATTTGGTAGAAGTCTACTGTTAGCGCAATCCATTAGCTTATTTTTTGGTATGGGTGTGGTTTTATTAGGTTGGTTACTTGCAAAAAAAATTTGGGATGATTATAGCGCTAGAAAAGTTGGTTGGATATTAGCTTTATTTCCATCATTGATTTTATATTCAGTTTTAATTTTACGTGAAGTTTATATTATTTTCTTTTTATTAATAGCTATATGGGGGATAGTCGATTGGTCCAAAACTGATAACTATAGACCTCTTTTAGTAGCTACCATTGGTTTTATAGGAGCGACTTTTTTTCATGGTGGTATGATAATAGGAGGTATTTGTTTTTTTATAATTGTTGGGATTAAAGTTTTTATAAGAACTTTTAAGTCATTGATGAATTTTTACATTCATACTAAGTCTTTTGTCCTTTCTATTTTTATAATAATTGGCTTGAGTTATTATGTGTCTGGTAACATTGCTTTTCCAAAATTAGGTACATTTCAAGATGCAACTAACATCGAGAGAATTCTAGATTATGCAAAAATAACTACACGAAGCTCAAAAGATAAAGACGATGGTGCTTCTTATCCAGAGTGGACAAAAATTAATTCACCAATTGAGTTGATTTATAAAGGTCCTATACGCGTTATTTTTTTTATTTTTTCACCATTTCCGTGGCAAGTAAAAAAAACTAGTCATTTACTGGGTGTTATGGATAGCTTTTTTTATATGGCTTTGGTGTTTTTAGCTTTTCAAAATCGAAAAGTTATTTGGCAAGATCCTGCTTTAAGAATTATTTTGATTATATTTGCTTCTTATCTTTTTGTATTTGGTGTGATGGTAGGCAATTTTGGCACAAGTATACGCCATCGTTTGAAGTTTGTTGCGTTTTTAATATTGTTAGTTGCACCATGTATACCTAAGATTTCTTTTAAAAATAATAATAAGAAAAAACTTATTAAGTAATTCAATGAATTTAGTAAGATAGCTTAAATTTAAATGAAAATTGTTCATATTATTACTAGTTTAGGGGATGGTGGTGCAGAAAATTCATTATATAAAATTTGTAAATATGATCATTTCAATAAACATATTGTTGTATCACTTAAAGGATCTGGTAAATATTTTTCATTATTGAATAACTTGGGAATTAAAGTTTATTGTTTAAATTTTAATTTTTTTTCAATTTTTAGATTTTTTCATTTGATAAAATTGCTTCAATCACTTAAACCTGATGTGGTACAAACTTGGCTTGTGCACGGAGATTTTATTGGTGGTATTAGCGCACGATTTGCAGGTATTAAAAATATAATTTGGAATATCCGTTATTCTAATATTGAATTTGGAAAAGCAAAATTAACAACAATATTGCTTGTAAAAGTACTAGCAAAACTTTCATTTTTATTACCAAAATCAATTGTGGTTGTTTCAAAAAGTTCAAAAAAAAATTGTATAAGTCTTGGTTATTGTAAAAAAAAATTATACTTAATTCCAAATGGTTATGATTTATCTATTTTAAAACCTAATAAAATTCAAAGATTAAATTTTAGGAAAAAAATTATAATTAAAAAAAAAATCCCTTTAATTGGTATTGTAGCCCGATATGATCTTGCGAAAGATCATGAAAATTTAATTAATGCACTTTCTATAATTCGATTAAAAAATATAAATTTTCTCTGTTTTTTAGTTGGCTCAAATATTAATAAGAATAATATTAACTTAGTATCTAAAATAAAAAAATTGCAATTAAACGATAGTGTTAAATTATTAGGTAGGAGCAGCAATATCTCACAAGTTATGAATGGTTTGGATATTCATGTTTTGAGCAGTATAAGAGAAGGTTTCCCAAATGTTGTTGCTGAAGCAATGTGTTGTGGGACACCTTGTGTAGTCACAGATGTAGGAGATTCTGCTTTTATTGTTGGTAAAACTGGATGGGTAGTACCCCCACAAAATATATCTAAATTAGCAACAGCAATTGAACAAGCGTTGTCTGAGGTAGGAACTAAAAAGTGGACAAAAAAATGTAATCAAGCAAGATTAAGAATTAAGAAAAACTTTGATATCAGTAAGATGATAAAATCTTATAATAAGATATGGATTAAAACTATTAGATAAAATTGATTAAATTATATGAGAGTTTTTAAAATTAATTAGTTTTAACAGTAATATAATCTTTTTACTATTATTATTGATAAGATGATTTAAAAGTTAAAAAATTATGAATAGAATAAAAAAAATTATTGTTACAGGATCTGCTGGTTTTATAGGATCTTCTCTTTGTACAAAACTATTAAAACGAGGAGATAATATTGTGGGAATTGATAATCATAATGATTATTATGATCCAAAGATTAAAGAGTCTCGAATTGAAAGACTTTCAAAATACTCAAACTATCAACACCGTAGAATAGATATTAGTAACAAACATAATTTGGATGCAGTATTTAAAGATCATAAACCACAAAAAGTAGTTAATTTGGCAGCTCAAGCAGGTGTGCGTTACTCTATAGAAAATCCCCTTGCGTACATTAATAGCAATATTATTGGATTTGCTCATATTTTAGAAAACTGTCGCTACAATAAGGTTGAGCATTTAGTTTATGCAAGCACATCAAGTGTATATGGTGCTAATACCAAAATGCCTTTTTCTGAAAATGATAGTGCTAATCACCCTCTCTCAGTTTACGCAGCATCAAAAAAATCTAATGAGCTAATGGCACATACATATAGTCACCTTTATCAATTGCCAACGACAGGTCTAAGATTTTTTACAGTTTATGGACCTTGGGGAAGACCTGATATGGCTTTATTTAAATTTACAAAAGATATTTTAAGTGACAAACCCATTGATGTATTTAATCATGGTAAACACACTAGAGACTTTACATATATTGATGATATTGTGGATGGTATAATTAGAACGCTTGATAATCCAGCGTCTAATAACCCAAAATGGAATAGTAATTTACCTGACCCTGCCAGCAGTATGGCTCCATGGTGTATTTACAATATAGGAAACAATAAACCAGTAGAACTTATGGATTATATAAAAGCACTAGAAGAAGCTTTGGGGAAAAAAGCAAAAATTAATTTTTTACCATTACAGCCGGGAGATGTACCAGACACTTATGCTGACTCAAATAATTTGAAAGAAAAATTTAATTATAAGCCTTCTACAACTGTTATTGAGGGGGTTACTAAATTTGTAGAATGGTACAAAAAATATTATAAATTATGAATAATTCAATCAAAAAAATTAAATTAGCTGTTATTGGATTGGGTTATGTAGGTTTGCCTCTTACCCTGGAATTTGCAAAAAAAAGAAAAGTTATTGGTTATGATATTCAAGAAAAAAGAATTAAAGAATTAAAAATTGGAAAAGATAAAAATTTAGAAGTTACAAAAAAAGAACTGAAAAGTAATAAGCAATTAATTTTTACCAGTAATGAAAAAGATATAAAATCTGCAAACTGTTATATTGTTACTGTTCCCACACCTATTGATAAAAAAAAAAAACCAGATTTGAAACCACTCTTAAAAGCTAGTAAAATTGTTGGCAAGGTTATTCAGAAGGGAGACTTAATTATTTATGAATCTACTGTTTATCCTGGCTGTGTTGAAGAGCAATGTGTACCTATATTAGAAAAATTTTCAGGATTAAAATTTAATCAAGATTTTTTTTGTGGTTATAGTCCTGAGCGTATTAATCCAGGAGATAAAAAACACACAGTTTCAAATATTAAAAAAATTACCTCAGGTTCGACACCTGAAGTTGCAGATTTAGTTGATGATTTATATAATGAGATTGTTACTGTAGGAACTCATAAAGCTCCCAGCATAAAAGTTGCTGAAGCTGCAAAAGTAATTGAAAATACTCAACGCGATCTGAATATTGCCTTAATAAATGAATTATCAATACTTTTTAGTAAAATGAATATTGACACACAAGCGGTGTTAGATGCGGCAGGAAGTAAGTGGAATTTTTTACCCTTTAAACCTGGTTTAGTTGGAGGTCATTGTATTGGTGTAGATCCTTATTATCTTACTTTTAAAGCAGATAGCATTGGCTATCAACCTAAAATAATTTTAGCAGGAAGAGAGCTAAATGATAATATGGGAAAACATGTTGTGTCAGAATTAATTAAAGCAATGAAAAATAAAAAAATTAAAATTAAAAAATCTAAAATTTTAATAATGGGATTAACCTTTAAGGAAAATTGTGCTGATATCCGTAATTCAGGAGTTCAAAGTGTTATTAAAGAATTAAAAAAATATGATTGTAGTATTGATCTTTACGATAATTGGGTTGATAGCCAAGAAATAAAAACAATGTATGATATTTTGCCAAAATCAACGTTAAATATAAATACCTATGATAGCATTATACTGGCAGTGGCTCATGATGAATTTAAGAAAATGGGTATTAAAACTATTTCCAATTTGTGTAAAAAAAATCATATTATTTATGATTTAAAATATTTATTTTCTTCAGACTTAGTTAGTTTAAAATTATAAAGAGAGTCTATTATGAAATATATATATTTAAGAATTTTAAAGTTATAAATTTATATAATATTAGAATAAGTTTGATTCACAAAAATGATATAAAACTGAAATGAAAATTTTAATTCTTGTTAATAGCTTAAGTTACTTCGTATCACATAGAATGCCGATAGCTCAAATTTCAATGTCTAAGGGATATGAGGTTGTTATTGGCTATGGAGAGTTAGGTGATATTGATCCTAGTTTTGTTGAAAAAAAAGGCTTTAAGATTTCTTTTGTTCCAATGAATCGAGGAGGAACTAATTTATTTGAAGAGATCAAGACTATATATTCTATTTGGCATCTTTTTAGAGAAGTCAGACCAAATATTGTTCACCTTATAACAATTAAACCTTATCTTTATGGTGGTATTATTGCACGATTAACAAATGTGCCAGCAGTAGTTTCTGCTATTGCAGGTCTTGGAAGTTTATTTATTCAGCAAGATTTAAATACAAGGTTTTTACGAGCTTTACTTTACCCTGTCTATTGGTTAGCTTTTGCACATCCCAATCAGCGTGTTATTGTTCAAAATAAGTCAGACATAGAAACCTTAAATTCTTGGGGTGTTATTAAATCTAAAAAATTCTGTTTGATTAATGGTTCTGGAGTAAATTTAGATAAATTTACTCAATTAAATGAACCAGCTTCTATACCTACAATTAGTTTTGTAGGGCGTTTGATAAAAGAAAAAGGTGTTAATGAATTCATTGCTGCTGCACATTATCTTCTTAAAAAAGGTATAAAAGCACGTTTTTGGTTGGTGGGTGATATGGATCTCAAGAACCCATCTGGATTAAAAAAAAATGAGATAAAGAAAATTGATGATGGAAATATTAAACTTCTAGGGTATCAAAAAGATATTGCAAATTTATATGCAAAATCACACATTGTATGTTTGCCATCTTATCGTGAAGGGCTCCCCAAAGCACTTGCTGAAGCTGCCGCAGCAAGTAGGGCAATTGTAACATCAGATGTTCCTGGTTGTCGGGACTCTATCATTCCAAATATATCAGGTTTGCTGACACCAGTAAAAAATGTAAAAAAACTTGCTGATAATTTACAATGGTTAATTGAAAATCCCAGTAAGCGTATTGCAATGGGTAAAGCAGGTAGAAAATTAGCTGAAAGAAAATTTGATATAAAAATAATAATAAATGATCATTTAAAAATATATCAAGAATTAATTAATAATACCTTATAAATATAATGAAAGAGTTTAAAATATATCTAAAAATTATACACTCTATTAATATTATAGTAAAAAATGTCACAATAAAGAGTGTATAAAATGACAATCAAAAACCTGTCAAATATGCAGAAATTTTTCAAGCGCTCTTTTGATATATGTTTTTCTGCTCTAGGTTTATTTCTTACTGCACCAATCATTTTATTAGCTTGGACAATAGTTTCTATTGAGACATGTTCCAATGGCTTTTTTATACATCAGCGTGTGGGCAGACAAGGTAAACTTTTTAAAATTATTAAAATTAAAACTATGAAAAAAATCTTAGGAATTAATAGTAGTATTACTACATCTAAAGATGTGAGAATAATTAAAAGTGGTATTTTTTTTAGAAAGACAAAAATTGATGAATTGCCACAACTTTGGAATGTTTTGGTTGGGGAAATGAGTTTTGTGGGTCCACGTCCTGATGTACCTGGTTATGCGGATAAATTAGAAGGAAATGATCGCGTTATTTTATCTATTAGTCCTGGAATTACTGGACCTGCATCTTTAAAATACAAAGATGAGGAGCTTTTACTAGCCAAACAATTTGATCCAAAAAAATACAATGATGAGGTTATTTGGCCAGATAAAATTAAAATTAACATTGAATATATAAAAAAATATTCATTTTTAAAAGACCTTTGTTATATTTGGAAAAGCATTAAGGGTTAATAAATTTTGAGAATTTTCTATTCTTTTTATTATTGTTAAATAAAAAATAGATACTATTTATAAGTTTTGGTACAGTATCGTTTTCGTTTTTCTTATATTTGATGATATAAATAAATTAAAGTTAATAAAGAACTATCAAAAAATAATCTTATACTATGAAATATTCTTATAATAATAAAAATTCTCTAAAAAAAGTTCAAAAAGTTCTTGAGTCTGAAAAAGTTAATTATTGGACAGGCAAAGAAGGAATTTCATTTGAAAAACAATTCTCAAAGTATGTAGGAAATAAATATTCTGTTGCCGTTTCTAACGGTAGTGTAGCTTTAGAGCTTGCTTTAAGGGCATTAGATTTAAAAAAGGGAGATAAAGTTATTGTTACACCAAGATCATTTATTATTTCTGCAAGCTGTGTATTAAATTTAGGACTTGAAGTTGTTTTTGCAGATGTAAATGATAATGGCAATTTAAGTATTGAGGGAATTACTAAAGTTTATCAAAAAAAAGTTAAGGCAATTATTGTAGTTCATTTAAATGGATTGGTATGTGACTTGGATCCAATTATTAAATTTACAAAAAAAAATAAAATTTTCTTAATTGAAGATTGCTCTCAAGCCCATGGAGCAAGATACAAAAATAGATCTGCAGGATCTTTTGGAGATGTATCCACATGGTCATTTTGCCAAGATAAAATCATTTCTACTGGTGGAGAAGGCGGGATGATATCGACTAATAATAAAAATATTTGGCAAAAATGTTGGTCTTATAAAGACCATGGAAAAAATTATCAAAAAACCTTTTATAAAAAATATAAAACTGGATTTCGATGGCTTCATGATCAATTAGGATCCAATTATAGGTTAACAGAAATTCAAGCAACACTTGGCCAAGAGCAACTCAAAAATTTAGACAAACAAATAAAAAAAAGAAATCAAATTGCCAATTTGTATATTAAACAATTAAAATTTTTTTGGACTAATCATGATTTGTTAAAAAAACCTATTTTTACTTGCTCAACTTGCCCTTTAAAAAATAAAATAAATAAAAAATGTGATCGTTGTAAACATGCATTTTATCGTCTAAATTTATTTATAAATCCCAAAAAAATAAAACAGATACAACTTATTCATGATCTTAATGTCAAAAACATATCATGTGGTGTTGGTTCATGTCCCGAAATATATAGAGAAAAAATATTTAAAAAATTGAAAGCTTACCCTAAAAAAAGATTGATAAATGCTAAATTGCTGGGTGAATCTAGCATTATGTTTCCAATCGATCCTTCTAAATCTTTACTCATTCTAAAAAAAGAAATTAGCCATATTAAAAAAATGCTAACTAGGTATTTATAATTATTGTATTAATTTTTTTTAGAAGTATCAATAATCATTCTTGAAAAAAGCCAAATTTTTTGATTTTAAAATTGATATAATAAAATCAAGTCATATGAAAAAATTATATTTAGCTAAGTAAATGCACTAAAGTTAATAGATCTATTAACAAAAAAAATTTGATGTTCTTAAAGGTTTTGAATATTAAAATCAGAAAAAGCAATCGTTATAATGATTGCTTTAATTTGTATAAAAGGTGTAACTGCTTTTTTTTTAATCGTTAGTAGTTTATAGTTGCTGTAAAGGTAATTTAAATTTTAACATAGAGTTATTATGTCAAACAGTATTAATAAAATGATGAAAAATATAATCTTGTTACCTCGATATGCAAAACGAATAACTGCTATTATTTTAGATATAGGATTGTGTATTTTTTGTACTTGGCTTGCATTTTATTTAAGATTAGAAGAATTTGTTAAAATCAACGATACAACTATACTACCAATATTACTTTCTATATTTTTGGCTATTCCAATATTCTGGTTATTAGGTTTATATCGAGCTATCTTTCGTTTTACTGGTCTGTCAATTTTTTTTTCAACATCCATAGCTATTTTTATTTATGGTTTATTATATTTTTCAATTATTAGTATTTTTGGAATTCAAAATATTCCAAGATCTATTGGTCTTATTCAACCACTTTTATTATTTTTTGGAATTATAAGCTCGAGATTATCAATAAAATATTTGTTAAGTATTAGCTATTCTTTTAAAGATAATTCTAAAAATAAAAAGAGGGTACTTATTTATGGAGCTGGTAGTGCAGGTCATCAACTGCTAATTAGTTTAGAAAATAATATTGAGATGAAAGTGGTTGGTTTTTTAGATGACAATCATCGACTACATAATCAAACAATTTTAGGTCAAACCATTTTTTCTCCATTAAAATTAGAAAAATTAATTAAAAAAAAAAATATACATGCTGTTCTCCTTGCTTTGCCATCAATTAGTCGACACAAAAGAAATAAAATTTTACAAAGTTTAAATAATTTTTCGATTATGGTTAAAACTTTACCAAGTGTTCAGGATATTGTTGAGGGTAAGATATCCGTGTCTGATATTAAGGATTTAGATATTGGGGATTTATTAAATAGACCACAAGTTGTTCCTAATTATGAATTATTATTAAAAAATATTAGCACTAAAGTAGTATTGGTAACAGGAGCTGGAGGCTCAATAGGATCTGAATTATGTCGTCAAATTATAAAATTAAATCCTAAAAAATTACTACTTTTAGAATTAAATGAATTTGTCCTTTATAAAATTTATGAAGAATTAAAATATTTGAATAAAAAAATAGAAATTATTCCTTTACTTGTAAATGTTCAAAATGAATCACGAGTGAATGAAGTCTTTGCAACGTTTAAAGTAGATACAGTTTATCATGCGGCAGCTTATAAGCATGTTTCACTTGTAGAGGAAAATATTTGTGAAGGTGTTAAAAACAATGTCTTTGGAACTTTTATAATTGCACAAACTGCTATTCAAAATGGCGTATCCAATTTTGTTTTAATATCAAGTGATAAAGCAGTACGATCAACCAATATAATGGGAGCCACTAAACGCTTTGCAGAACTTTGTGTGCAGGCACTCTATGATGGTAATAAAAATACTCAATTTTCCATTGTGAGATTTGGTAACGTATTAGAGTCCTCTGGCTCTGTTATTCCTAAATTTAAAGAACAAATAAAAATAGGTGGGCCAGTTACTTTGACTCATCCTGATGTGACGCGTTATTTTATGACTAAGACTGAGGCAGCTCAGTTAGTAATTCAAGCTGGTGCAATGAGTAAAAGCTGCCAGGTATTTATTCTTGATATGGGTCAAAGTGTAAAAATCAAAGATTTAATTTATAAAATGATTAGACTCTCGGGTTTAAAAGTTAAAGATAATCAAAATCCAGAAGGTGACATTGAAATAAAAGTAATTGGTCTTAGACCTGGTGAAAAATTATATGAAGAACTATTATTGGGAAATAATCCTCAAAAAACTTATCATGAAAAAATTCAAAAAGCACAAGAACCCCATATACCCTTTAACCAATTAAAAATAGAGTTAGATAGTTTAACAACATTATTAAAAGAAAATAAGATAGTTGAGGTAAAAGAAATGTTAGAAAAATTGGTTATATCATACAAGTCTAATTCAAAAATTGTTGATCATATTTATAATGAAAAAGAAAATTTGAAAAATTATAATAAAAAATTACCCACTATTAAAGATAAGGAAAACAACGTTATAAACATGAAGATAAAATAATGTTTTTATAATTATAAACGAGCAAAGTTTATGACAGGTTTACAATATAATAATACAATTCTAATTAATCTATTAATTGTATCAATAATCCCTCTTTTAATTTGGGGCCCATTTTTTCCTGATTTAATTATCAGTATTTCCTCTTTATTTTTTATATATTATGTATTTAAAAATAATAATTTTTATTATTTTAATAATATACCGTTAATTGTTTTTTTCTTATTTTGGATTACTATTATAATCAGTAGTTTTCTTTCTGAAGATATCTTGTTTAGTCTAAAAAGTTCAACTTTTTATTTTAGGGTAGGAGTGTTTAGTTGTTTTATTTGGTATCTAATTGAGAAAGATAAAAGTATTTTAAATTATTTTTATTATAGTCTAATTTTATGCTTTTCCGCACTAGTGATTGATGGTTATTATCAATACTTTACTGGAGTTAATATATTAGGATTAAAAATAAACGGTTCTCGTATTTCCTCTTTTTTTGGAAATGAATTAATTATGGGCTCTTATTTATCAAGATTATTTCCTTTATTATTTGCTTTATATTTAGTTAAACAAAAACAAAAATTTGAAATTTACTTTATAGGACTTTTATTTATTTTAGTTGATGTGTTAATTTATATATCAGGTGAAAGATCTGCTTTCTTTTTTTTGAATTTATCTACTATATTTATTATTATCTTAATTAAAGAGTATCAAAAATTTAGATTAGTTACATTTATTATAGCGATTGTTTGTATTTTTATTTTAAATGTTAATTCATCAAAAATGAGTGATAGAATGTTTAAAGATCCTGTTAAAGCTATGGGTCTTTACACACCAAACACAACAAGTTCATCTAAAGTCTCAAAAAAGTTAATAATTTTTACTCCAACTCACGATAGTTTATTTCGAACTGCTTATAATATGTTTAAAGATCAAACTATATTAGGTCATGGGCCTAAAATGTTTAGAGTGATATGTAAAGATGAAAAATATGCAGTTGGTGCCAATCCATGCTCGACTCATCCACATAATTTTTATGCACAGCTGTTAGCTGAAACTGGGATTATAGGATTTTTATTTTTATTTAGTGCATTATATTATATTTTGTATGCTGCTTTAAGACAATTTAAATCCATAATCTTAAAGCAAAAAAGACCCTTAACAGATTATCAAGTTTGCCTGTTAGCAGGAATGTTAATAACAGTTTGGCCCTTTACTACAAATGGTAACTTTTTTCATAACTGGCTAATGATAGTTTATAGTTTGCCAGTAGGTTTTTATCTTCAATCTATTTATTCAAATAAAAATAGGTAATATAGTAAACAGTTGTTTATTTGTCTTTTTTATTATACTTAATAATTTATAATTCATCAATTTTATGAAAAAAACATCAAAAAAAATTGACAATGAAATCAATTTAATTGATTTGGTAAGAATATTTTGGAATGGTAAGTGGAAGATAGTTATGTCAATAGCTATTACAACTATATTTGTATTTATTATTCAACTAAATCAAAAAACTCCTGAGAAAAATTTTACTGCTATAACTGAAATTGTGCCAATAAACTCTTTAGAGGAATATGAATATTCTGCTTTGAATGATTATTATTCTAAACTTCAAGAAACAACTATTTTTTTTTCTAAGGAACTTTTTGAAAAAAAATCTTTTGCTACTAATATAGATAATTCACGATTTAAAGAAGATTTTAAAATAACAAGGAAGCACCTTTTTAATTTGTATGGTGAGGTACTGCTTGCAAAAACGGTATTTAAAAAGGCGTTACATGAGCATAAATTTTTAGATATTAAAGAATACAGTAGTGAAAAATTATATTATGAGGAAATCAATAAAGTTGCTTCATTGATAAAAATTAATTTTCCTAAATCAGTAACAGTTGAAAATAAAGCAAAAGAGCAAATTATTTATAATATCGAATTTAAATATGATGATGCTAAAAAGTCTGAAAAGTGGATAAGTATATTAACTTCAGTTAATGAATCAGTTAATCAAGCTGTAAAACAAATCTTACAAAAAAAATTTAGAAATTTATTATTATCGGAAAAAATACGTAAAGAAAATGTTATAGAAGACACGAATGTATCAATTAAGAACCTTTTGGAAGATTATGAAACTAAAAGCACAAATAAAATATCATATTTAAGAGAACAAGCAGCAATAGCTAAAAAATTAGGAATTGCAAAAAGTACAATCGAACTACAAATATTTGGTAATCAAAGTGCATTGTTATCAAATATTAAAACAGATTCACCATATTATTTAGATTCACCATATTATTTAAGAGGCTATGAAGCGATCAACAAAGAAATAGAATTAATTTTGTCACGTACTAATAAAGACAGTTTTATACCAGGATTGTTAAAAGAAAAACAAAAATTAAGAGCATTAGAACAAGACAAAAGCGTAAAACGATTACAATTACTTTATGATAAAACTCCTTTATCTAAGGACTCTCTTTTAGTTGACGGTAAAGTTTTTTATGCTGCAAATCTTAAATCGACTAGATTTGATTATGACTCTACAGAACAGAATTTTATAATACCTCAAGGTATACTAATTGGTCTAATAATTGGATTATTGTCCACCTTAATCTCCAATAGACTTCAATCTCAAAAAGCTAATAGAAAAAAAAATAATTAAACTTACTTTTAAATCGTTAAATTCTGAGCTTTTTAAGCTTAAAAAAATACAAATTAATCTTTACATTGTTGTTTAACTTTAGTAATAAATGTTGCCTGGTGATTATTGCGAAGGGGCAATACCCGATCCCATTCCGAACTCGGAAGTCAAGCCCTTCAGCGCCAATGGTACTTTGTCTTAAGACACGGAAGAGTAGGACATTGCCAGGCTAT